>AUXO018567935.1_pt1 | contig 33303 bp, 27 predicted proteins | sample 768731 | NCBI WGS metagenome assembly AUXO01 (sample SAMN02715735, study PRJNA202380) | gut metagenome | biome: sheep rumen | host: Ovis aries | place: New Zealand: Palmerston North
CAGTCGTTTTATAACAAATTGTACGAACATTCCTTGAAGAACGAGGTGAATCAGGATATCACTGATATTCTTGAGAAGTATGCACCAAAATATAAGGAGAATGCTGAGAAGACAGTGAAATATAATCTTACTGTCCCTTACAACGGTTTCCTTGAATCAAAACTTGAGGCAAGAGGATTCGATGTAAAGACTGTCAATGAAGAAATGAGTGTTGAGATTCTCAGCGGCGACTATGCCAAGACAAAGAAACTTCTCGAATCTGTGTATGGAAACGATACCCCAGATGCAGCAAAGAAGTTTATTGATTTTGTCAATGAGAATATCATAATAACTATCAAGGACGAATCGACAGGCAAGACTGTTGAAATAGATGCCGATGCAGCAACATCAAGCGATGCATCCGACAGTGCAACCGAAGGTGCAGATTTCGATAGCTCCTTCAAGGATACCACAACATTCGATCCAGAGAAGAGTATACTCTTCAAGGATGACGAAGAGTCTGCAGAGAAGGAGAAGAAGGAAGAGTCTGAGGAAGAGGAAAAGAAAAACGTAGGCGACGAGAAGGACAAAGATAATAACGATAACGAAGAGGAAGGGAAGAAGGAAGGTGAGAAAGAAGATGAGGATAAAAAGGACGACGAAAAGAAAGACGACGAAAAGCCAAAGAAGAAATTCAAATTCAAGGCTACAAAGAAAGAGTCTTCAAACGAGTCTGTAAGTGAGCCAGAGAAGAAAGACAATGTCCTGAATGAAAATGCAGCAGAAAGCACGGTTCTCGATATTGTTGAGATTCCTGATGGAAGAAAAGGGCAGGTGATATCACAGCTCGCTGACGGCACGCTTATTGTGAATGTGCAGGGTCACACTCTTCCTTTCGAAAGAAAGCAACTCAAGGCTGTCAATCCAAGACCAGATAATCTAGATTTCCCCGTGAAATTCGATCCACTAACTCTCAAGGGAGTTGTCGAGAACTATGTGTCTTGTGGAATGTTCCTGAACAATGTTCAGGTTACTCCGAACGACTGCAAGGTTAAACTCCTTGAGTTCATCACTGCAAAACCAGAGGATGAAATCAACATCATCATCGAGGGTGAGGCTACAAAGGCTGCCAAGAAGTTTATCAGAATCACCGAGAATCTGAACGACGTTCTTGATCTCGCCAATTATGCAGAAGGCAAGATGAGTCTCAACGTCGAAGGTACGCTTACAGAGAGTGATGTTCTCATCAACATAAAAGACTATATGCACTACAAGAATGTGAACGAGGAGACATGTCCTGTCAGAACACTTGTGTATGACGAGAACGGCGAAACACACCTTAGGTACATAAACGGTACACAACTCAGACTCAACGAAAGTTCTGACATTTATGTTCCTGAATACATCAACGACTTAAACAAAGCAATGCTTCTTTATAACAACTAAATCCAATTGGTTTTGTGAAAAATGAAAAAGTTCTTCTTTCATTTGAAAAAATACTTTGATGTGATGTTCTATTCGTCGCTTCAGACAAAGTTGGCTGTAATGTCATTTATTGTCGGTTCGGCAATGTGCCTGTTGTGTGTATTCTGGGTTCCGCCTCCTGGTGAAATAAGCACTTCCGCCATACAAGCGACAGGAATGTTTCTTGTTTTAGCTGGAGCTGCAGCTGGTGTAAAAGTCGCATTTGATTTGCAATCGCAGAAATTCACAGCAAAATTAGACGATATGACAAGAAGAATGGAAAAACATAACCATTCGAATGACGATGAGGAACACGATGGAGAAGGAGAAAATCTCTTCTAAGGTAAAGGGAAGCTAAAACGGCTTCCCTTTCTGTTTTAATCGTTTTTGAAAATTATCTATATAATTTTTAGAAAACGTTTTCTTATGTATAGATGTCAACAAAACTTCAGGAGAAGCTTCGTTGTGAGAAGAACGGCGTGGAGTTTGTGGATGAGACCCTCGGAAGCGTAGGCAGGACAAAAGAAGAGGAACACTATGTAAAGAACATAGATCTCTACAACGAGATAGTCTATTGCAAGGAGCACAACAACGGTCTGGCCACAGACAAACTCGCGACAATGTTCATCAAGATAGCGACGAAGCTGTCAAACAAGCTTATATACAACAATCCCGACGACAGGGAGGATTGTATATACTATGCGGTGGCTGACTGTATAAAGTATTTTAAGGATTTTGATCCGAATGTATCGAAGAACGCATTCGCGTACATCACAAGTATATGCTCGAATGGATTTGCAAAGGGATGGAGGGCTCTCGGAAAAATGAAGTTCCCTGATTCTATAATGCTGAGTTTGAGTGACAACATATATTCAATATAATGAGGTTCAGGAGAAATAAAAACGGCGGGTTCCCTTCGGAATCTGAAATAGAGTCGATGAATATCTATGAATATCTCGACAGTCTGATAGATCCTTTCTGTTATGTGGAAGGACACTACGGCAAACTTAACGAGTATTATTCAGGAAACATTCCCTCTGATGTTTTCAGCAAGTTCAAGAAGGATCCACACAAGGACTATATCCTTGAGAACTTGCAGACTCACGATTCCGATCTATTTGTGAGGAAGATGATTGAGATATTTAAGGAATACGGAATCGTTGATGTTTCCAAGACATCTGGCTCCAGAAGATATATAAAAGTTTTGTTTCCGCTATTGAAGAGCGAAGATGAGATTTGCAATTTCATAGACTCTGATGAATTCCTGAACTTTGTCGATTTCTTCGGATACACAAAATCAAAAATATCGCGTGTTACGGGAAAAGGAATCGTCCTTGCCCTTGAACCGTTGTATGCGGAAGATGCTAACAATCTTGTCTATAAAGAGTGTGGAGGAATTATATACCACATATCATACGGTGACAAAGTCAACGATATTTTGAATTCAGGATTGAGAATAAGGACTGGAAGGAAGGATCTTGAGAAATACAGGGATTTTCCAAGAAGGATTTATTTTCTCGCTGTTCCGAGAATGAACAATGTTTTGAAAAGCGACGAAATGAGATTGTCCGTAGAATCTTATCTCGACGAAGAACTTGTCAGGAAAAACGGATTGTCTGTATTCAGGGTTGATGTAAGGGATATGAACCTGAATTTTTATAAGGATTCTGTATCGCAGGATGACGATGTGGATTTTGCTGTGTATACATACAACGATATTCCAAGAGGAAGGATAAAGAAAATTTTTGAAGGAACGAAAGATCAACTTTTTTATTTGTAAATGGAAGTAAAAGTAACAAGAGACACGATGTGGGAACGCGCCGTCAATGCGGCACGCAGAACCGTCGGAAAAGGACCGCTAGGACACGAGCCAAGTGACAAATGGAAGGCTCAGGCTACGATAGCTGAGCACTCACCGATAAAACTTGTGGAATACACGATTTCATTCAAGGATCTCAAACAGAGAGTAGGAATTCATCTTCTTCGTCATCCATTCGTTCTCCCGTTCATCCATTCCCAGCGTTCGGATCGCAGGGATGATATTGAGGAACTCACGAACAGATATATGGAAACTGTATCTGAGGATATCAAGAACGATCCCTATTTCAACAGGAGCGATGTTCTCCCGCAGGGACAGCCGAATGATCAGGATTTCGTAGTAAATGTGCAGACTCTGGTCAACATATCAAGAAAAAGACTTTGCTCATGTGCTTCTCCCGACACAAGGGCTGCGTGGAAAGCCGTCAAGGATGCCATAGCGGAAATCGATCCTGTAGTTGCGAAATGTATGGTTCCTAATTGCGTGTACAGGGGAAGGTGCCCAGAGATGAAATCATGTGGGTATTGGCAAACAGATAAATTTAAAAAGGACTGTGACGAATACTGGTCACAAATCGATAGATAAAAATAAATCAAACGAAATATATGGAAGACACAAATAAGACAAACAAGCAATTTGAATCGCTTTTGAGTGATACAAACGAGGAAGTCCTGTTCCCTGAGTCTCTCCTCGAGGAGAATAACCTACAGGGAAGTATTCTCGATACCACAAGCAAGACCATAGACGAGAGACAAAAAAAGATTGAGGAAATAGTCGATGAGAGGAAGACATTCTTCCTCAACCCCGAAAACCAGGCTGAGATTCTCCTGCAGAACTACCTCATGTCAAATCCCGGAATGTACCTTACCGGAAAACAGAAAAGGAACCTCAAGAGAGAATTTCTTAGAAACGCGAAAAAAGGGAAGTACAACAAGATGTTTGAGAAACAGGCATATAACATCCCAAGCGAGGAAACGCAGAAAGCTTTCCAAAATCTCAACGGTTAGTCCTTAATAAATAAGGCAAAAAACAAACTTCAATTGAGATGAGGAAATACTATTATGACGATGATGACGAGAACGATGAAATTCCAGACGATGTAGTTTTCGGTATAGAGGACGATGGATATGGTCCTGATGACAGAATAATGCTTGATGACCCAGAGGAGATTTCCAGAGAAGACGAATATGTTCCGAAGAGTCTAGTAAGCCTGTTAAGAACAGAACTGAAGAGAATGTACTGTGACAGGGGAAGTTTGACATTCAGGTACAACGGGGAGGATTACGAGGGAATACCGATGCTTGAAATAAACCCGAACAAGTTCGTGTTCGAGCTGGAAAACAAGAAACTCAAGTCGTTCCTGATTTCAGACATCACGATCATCTAAGAAAAAAGCGGTCAAATCGACCGCTTTTAGATTTTTGTGGACTTGCCTCCAGCGACGCTTTTCTTTCCAATTATCGTCGTTATCTTGGAGCTAATTGAAGTTTTTGCCTTTACGGGAGGTTTCTTCACGGGGGATCCTCCGCAGTTTCTGCACTTTCTCATTGTACCAATATTGCTTTCTTTATTTATTTGTTAGTTGGTTTCTGAAAATAAATAGTAAAACAAGATTGTTTTTACATGGCTATATTTGTAAAATATAAAAAGAAGGTCGACGAGGACACCGCTGCTGGTCAGAACCAGCAGAACGACTCGGCAAATGACCCTCAGAAGGAAGCCCAGATAACATCCTTGAGACAGGAAATAGTCGGCAAGGAGGAACAGAAAAGGGCTATACAGACAGATTACGAGAACAAGGTCAGAATTATCGATCAACAGGAGAACCAGTTGAAGAAAAAGATAGCGGATCTCGGAGGGAGTGTCGAGAACAACGAGTCTCTGAAAGGTTTCGGAAAGAAACTCTATGAGGCTATTGCCAACAAGACAGACGAGATGTTCGCATTGATATCGCTGGTGTTTGAGTCGATGGTGAATGAGGATAAGCTTTCGTTCACGCCAAGCACAACAAGGTGTATGACTTTTGCAAAGAACATCATAGCTTACATAAACAGAGGGGAGTTCAAACAGGAAACTGCTGTCAAGGACTTCTCTGATTTCCTTATGAACATGCTTAACGCAAGTCAGGTTTCTTTCTCAAACAGGGAGAAGGAGACATTTGTGAACAATCTTATAGACGCGATGTCAGATAATACTCTGTTCTCATGGATATTTGATACAGAAACAAAAAATTAACTAAGCATATAAAATGGCAAAATACAATTTAAGCTCAAATGGCGGAAGTGTCGTTAATTGCGACATTCTAAATGAAAGCGAGGGTAAATATATTGTGCGTTTCGAGAACGGTTCGATTTCGAGCGTCGACAAGAAGAGAGTCCATTCGCTGAACGATATCGACGAGGGTGTCCTCGACACAATCAGGGGAGCTGGCGAAAAGGTTTCCAAATACGGAAAGAAAATCATAAGCAAGGCTAAGGATGCTGCAAAGGCAGTGAAAGAGTTCTTTGCCAACGCTTTTAAACTCAAAGGATTTGTTTTCTTCAAGAACGATGACGGTGAGAACTTCAACGCTTCCCACCCCGTGAACGCAATGGTCGCCGCAGAGAACGACAAGTCAATCAACTTCATCCCTTCGGCTGACACTGTGGATGTGTGCAACGAAGTCGGTGTCGAGCCAAGGGCTATAGAGAACTTCGAGTATGAAGGCAAGTACGAGGGTTCAATGGAACGCTGGGGAATCGGTATTAACGAGAGTGTTTCTGACAAGGGTTCAAATAGCGTTCTTGAGATGATGAACGAGAGGAAGGAAGACTATATCACAGGAAAGCCAATCGATCCAAAATCACCTATGATTGGAGCATCTAAGGTTCCTATGTACCACGATGTGACAGCCGACGATATTGTTGAAATGATCATCGAGGAATATGAGGGAAGGCTCGAAGGCAAATGGAAAGCTCTTCCTTATTTCATCTGGGGTGCCCCAGGTATCGGAAAAACTGAGATCATTATGAGTCTTGTAAAGATTCTCGGTGAGAAGCACGGTTCCCGTCCGAACCTCATTGCAATCAACGCAAGGACTATATCTTCTGAGAGCTTCAGCTTTCCAGCACATGTCATGCAGGGTCTGAGTGACGAGGAAGCTACTATCATGGCTAAGATTCAGGCAAACAAGAGCGGTGCTTCGTATGACGACGTTCTGAAGAAACTAAAAGACGAGAGTGGAAAGGTTGCCAGAATCAAAGATCTTCCTAAAGACTGGATGCCTGTCTATGATCCAAAGGATCCTAGGGGTGCAGACTTTGTCGAGATGAGCAGAAGGATAGCAAACGGCGGCAAGGTCAATCCGCAGACTGGTGAACTTGAAGATGGTCCTGGTGGCTTCATCTTCATTGACGAGTATGCCCGTATGAGCGACGACGCTGTCGCTTCTCTGATGCAGCTTCCTGCTTCCAGATACTTCTCATCAGAGTCACAGACTCTCGGTGACAGGTGGGTTGTCATCGCTGCAGCAAACAGAAAGGGAGACCTTGGTGCAAGATCCAACACACGTGACTTCGTCGCACAGGATGCAGCTATGAACACAAGGTGGCAGAAAGTCAACTATGTTCCTACATTCGAGCAGTGGAAAGTGTGGGCTGACGGCACAAGGAACGCTGAGAGTGGTCAGAAAAACGTCCATCCAGACATCGTTGCCTATGTCAAGAACAGTATCGACGAAGGTCGCGCTTTCGGTGAGCAGTACGGTGATTTCTACAACATGAGCGACATCCACGGTGGCGAGACCACGACAGGTGAACCTACCGCATGCCCAAGATCATGGGAGTCGGCAAGTGAAATCTACTATGCACTTCTCAAGCGTTACGGCGACCTCAGCAAGATTCCTGACAACATTCTCATGATGAGAATGGCATACAACGTCGGTGATCCTGTCGCAAAGAGGTTCGTCGAGTTCTGTAAGAAGTTCAAGTTCACGAATGAGGACGCAAAGGCTGTTTGGGCAAAGGCAAGAAGCCTGAGGGACAAGGACATCAAGGCTTACCTCAACGCTGGCAACTTCGAGTCGTTCATGCTCGACTTTGTCCTTCCTATGCTTGAGAAGGAGTATCCTAACGTGATGAACCAGAATGGTATCAGCCCACAGAACGTTCTCAACGTCGTGAACTGGATTGAGTCGATGGCTCCACAAAAGACTGGTGGCAACGGAAGACTCGATTCTGGAATCCTCAGGAAGATATACAAGGTGTTCGGAACCGACATTTGTGGTGTCGAACTCATAGACTACGAAAACGACGGTTCTCAAGATCTCTATGCAGAGCCAAGGAACAGGGTTGCCGACATTCTTATGACGAACGACTCTGCCGCTTAAAAATAACTTTCTGAAAAATGATAGTTATAAAGTACGGAGAAAAAATAAACGAGGAAGATCAATATGTTGGTCATGAAAGAGACTTCGACAAAGTGGTGGATCCTAACAAATCCACCTCTTTGAAAGGGGTTTCTGCCTCCCAGATTTCAAAGTCAGGTTCAAATCTTAAGGGTAAGGGGAAATTCATGACTGCTTACGGAAAGATTATAAACCTTGAAGATATAAAGGATGTTGTTGACGCATGTCTTGACGACATTTCTGCAAACTGCAGATCCCTTTATGAGATTTTCAGGAAGAAGAACATCATATACACTGACAATCCCCACATAAGGACAATGGCTACCGACGGACGCAGTATCTATATCAACCCAGCGTTCGCCGATTTGTTGATAAACAACAGTCCGCTTGGACCTCAGGGCGTGGAGTTTGTGCTTGTCCATGAGGCTTTGCATGTTCTTCTTGATCATGTCATCAAATATGCAAGGATGAAAGATCAGGGTTTTGGTGATCATAATAGAGCTAACAGGGCTCAAGATTGTGAAGTAAACTATATCATAGAGTATCTTCTTTTTGACAATGATGGAAATCCTTTGTTTGATGAGGGAACCACCAACGAATTGAAGGGTATGATAAATAAGGAATGGGGTGACAAAGGAATGACATGGGAGGAGATGTATCCTCTTATCCCTGCAACCAACCTTAAGCCCCTTGAGAAGAAGAAAATGTCTCCTGAATGGAACAAAGGTTTCATCGACGGATACAACGAATATCTAAAAGAACTCAGAAAGAATAATTTAATTGAACGCTATGAGTATCAAAGATAAAATATACCAGATTGTAGCGGACAAATCTTTGTCTGTCGACGAGAAATACGCCAAGATTCAGGAGCTTCTCCATGGCAAAGGAAACGGCACCGGATCGACTTCTGGCGGAACGGGTGAAGGTGGAGGTGGCGGAGAAGGTGTCTCCGGCAGCTCGTCTTCTTCAAATGACAGTTCTGATTCAGACAGCGGAGAAGGTTCTGGAGAAGGTCAGGGCGGAGGTTCCAATGGTAAGCAAAGTCAAGTCAAAGGACAGGGTTCCGACGGACAGAATGGAGAGAACGGAAGCGACGGTGAAGGTAACGGAGAGTCTGGAGAGGAAGGTGCCGATGGCAAAGACGGTCAGGGTTCTGGAAAAGGAAAATCAGGCGACGACGCTGGAGACCAGAAAGGTCAAGGTGGCGGTGAGTCTGGTGACGACGGTTCCGATTCACAGGATGGACAGGGTTCTGGAAAGGGAAAATCTGGAAAACAGCAAGGTCAGCAGGGACAAGGTGGAGAACAGGGTGAAGGAGGAGAAGGAGATTCCGACGGTTCCGATTCACAGAACGGTCAGGGACAGAACGGTCAGGGACAGGGTAATAATTCCCAGAACCAGCAAGGTGGTCAGCAAGGTCAGCAAGGAGGTCAGCAGGGACAACAAGGTCAGCAGAACTCTCAGAACCAAAGTGGTCAGCAAGGTCAGCATGGACAAGGTAAGATGGATCCGGAGGATTATCTTAAAAACCTTGATCTTGGAAAGAAAGGACCAAAGGCAAGCACAAGTAGCGACGGCGTTGCCGTGAATGGTCTTCCTCTCAGTGATCCTGACGATGACGGAATCGACGACCAACAGGATGATCAGCAAAATGGACAACCTGAGGTATTTGATGACTACAAGGCTGGAAAGTACATCGGTATAGCCTATGCAAAGGAAGTGTTCAAGGGAAGAGGTGTCAAACCGACCTACGGATACATCTATGATATTCCAGATGTCGAGGAAATGACGCTTATCGAGTCGATGCTTATGGAATCCGATACCGACATCAGGGATATTCTCTCTGGCGGAGGTGACGATGGTTCTAAAGCTGAAGCTATCTACAAGCTCCTGTTCCCTGACAATTCCGAACTGAATGCGCCAGAGGATTTGATTATGATGCGCAACGGCGACGTTTCCCTTGATGACTGGGGTAACGACAACCATATCATCTCAAAGGAACTCGGTGATGAGATAAAGAAGGAAATCGAGGAGATGCCTAACAGTGTCGATCAGGATATCAAGGAAATTGATCCTGAGTGGGGTTCGAACGGCAGCGAGGGTGAGGTTCAGGAAAGGATGAAGTACATCAAGAAACTTCTCGATCCAAACTATATTCAGGACAAGTTCAAGAGAGAGGTCGCAAAGAAGATGATTGAGAAATTCGGTCAAAGAATTGAGAAGAACTCCGAAGGTATCATCGACTGGAAGAGAAGTCTTGAGGATTTCATGTACGATGCTTCACATCACAGAGAGGATGGAAGGATAAAGAAGAACCTCTACACTTTCTCTGGAATCGGTGCAAGACATAAGAAGAGAGTGTATGATAATATCGGAAAGATTGTCATCTACGCCGACACGTCTGGTTCTGCTTACAGTTTCTGCTCGACCATGATATCCGAGGTGTCGAAGATGGCTAGGGACTGCGACATATCAGAGTTCGACATTCATCTATTCACAGACACTGTGTATGCGGAGCATTTCGGTATAGATTCTGAGACGGTTCAGGATGAAGACTTCGGATTCGAGAACGTCAATTCTGGCGGAACCTCACTCAATAACGTGTACAACCACATTATAGAGAACTATATCGACGGTTATGAACTGACCGACGACGTGTCGGCAATCATCATAATGACCGATGTCGACGGTATAGAGGATTCTGGTAGGATAGATAACTCCGAGTACTTCAAGAAGAACATGGATCAGATTCTCTATCTGATATTCGATCCTGCAGAAACCACACAGAGAGCCCTTGCGAAACTCATGCCTAAGGGTTCGAAATATCTGGCCATCACTCCGAGGATGCTCAATGGAACTGGATACAACGAGAGTCTACATAGCGAAGGAAGTAGCCTGCTTGAGGCAATCGGAAGGAACATGGACGACGTGAAAGCCGCGTTGAACAGGGAGAACGACGACGATGAAAAGAGACGTGCCTACATGAAACGCGCCAATGTCGGTGCAATGCGTGATCTTGGAAGACTCGATCAGCTCGTTCCAGAAATCTTCAAAGCTTTCGAGGACAATATGCCCAATATAAAGCCTGTGAAGAACGTTGACTATTTCGAAGACACTGAGAATACATTCTATATCGACGACGACTTGAGGGTGTGGGTACATGCAAATCTCAAGGACAGGAACGAAGTCACCTCTTTCCTCTATCTGTGTACAGTCATAAAGGTTTATAAACTTTTAGGAGACATAGATATCGACAACCACAGGGGACTTGAGTTCCTTCCAAAGGGATTCCCTGAGATTATAGAAGGAAACCTCTACATGTACAATCTCCCGTTCCTCAAGTCTCTCGACAATCTTCCAAGGAAGATGAACAGCTACTATATCAACATCCATGACTCAAGGAGACACAAGGACGAACTTATATCACAGGCGGAGAAACTCGGCGTGAAAGTGGTCGTTGACGAAATCCGCAGGTCAAACATCAAAAGCTTGTATGCCAAATCGAACGAATCTGAAAATATGCAAATGAACGAAGCCGTCGGAAGGAAACTCACCGACGTTAAGAAACAGCTCGACAAGACAGATGTCGACGACGAGAAGAAAAAAGAATATCTGAAAAAGACTAATATCAGGGCAATGCGTGATCTCGGTAGGATGGATCAGCTCGTTCCAGAGATTTTCGCTGCAATGAACGAGATTATGCCTGAGGTGTCGATTGTGAAATCAGTCGACTACTTCGAAGACACCGAGGACACGTTCTACATCGATGATGATCTGAGGCTCTGGATTCACAAGAACTTTGACACCAAGGACGAGGTAAACAAACTCATAGACCTTTCGTCAAGAGTCGACGTGTTCATGGTCATCGGCAGGGTGTGCATAGTGAACAACACTACAATGAAGGAACTCCCCGCAGGTTTCCCGAAGGAGATCAAGGGTTACTTCAAGATGCAGAATCTGTTCAACCTCAAGAGCTTCAACAATGCTCCCCGTGTCATCTACGGTGAGGAGGCTCCAGCAATCGAGCCCAAGTCGAGGTGGATCCGCCAAAGCGACATAAATACATACAAGGAGTCCCTAAGGGACAAGCAGAACAACGCCATTGACGTGTTCGATCTTCTCAGAAACACAAAGACAAACGAATCGATGAATAATAAACAGAACGAATCCGAGATTGCGAAGCGTGTCGCCCTCGGACAGCAATTCATGAACGAGGCTTTCCCGAAGCCCCTTTCGCCGCTTTTCAGACAGAGCATCCCTCAGGAGCCAAGGTATCCAGAGATGCCTAACGAGCCAAACCCTGACGACTATTCCGACGACGAGGAAGGTCAGAGGAAACTCGCATCTGCACAGAAACGCTACGATGCTATCAAGGCAAAGCGCGAGCGCGGTATGCAGAGATACGAGGACGAGGTGAAGGACTATAACGAGAGGCTCAGACCCCTCTACAGGAAGAACGCAGAAATCTTCCACGAGGTCATCACTCCTATTCTCGATGCCGACTGGGGTGACATCAAGGACTCCGATGTGAAAAAAATCAAAGGCTTCACCGAGATTCACAGCGACATCAAGAACAACAACAAGAAGTTCTCAGGTATAAAGCTGTTCACCGACGACAACAACGTCATTTCTCTTGTGTATGCCAAGCCGATGGATTCGTATTACTCGAAGATTGTCTATTTCCGCGATGCCGACGGAAGCGCAATCACCAACGAGAACGAGATCAACGACAGAATCAAAGAGAGGGACAATATCTTCAGGCAGGCTAACGACATCTTTGTCAAGCAGCTCAACTTCAAATGGGACGATCTTCCACAACAGAAGAGGTCTGGAGACACCCCGAATATCGAGGAGGTCATGCTCAACTTCCTGTACTGGTCGTTCGCCAAGTTGAATGGTTCAGAGAATGGTGGAAAGCAGTTCAACGTCAACGATGTCGTCTACAATCCCAACAACCTTTCCGAAGGCGATCTTCTCCAAGACTACATGGAGGATATATTCGACGATCCACAGAGGAAGAACAGCAATGCCTTCAATATCCGTGGTGTCGGAACCGTCAACTTCAATGCAGATCGCCAGCAGGGTCCTGGCAACTGTTTGAACTTCATCAAGTGTGCAAGACTCGCCAACAAGAACAACAAGGACTTCAACCCTGCAGAAATGCTCACCGACGATGTTCTGAGATCGCTTCTTCTTGGACTCGTTGTCAGGGCTGAGTATGACGGCAAGAAGATCTACACCGCAGACGAGGTCATCGCTGCCGACAGGACACAGCTTGTATCTATGGTCTATGAGGTTCTTGACTTCGACATCTACAAGTCGTCCCTCACCTACATGTCATATAAGTACAAGGACAGTGAAATCTCGAAGAGCGACTACCTTGAGAACCCACAGAGCGTTCTCCTACTCTTCCCCGATGTCTGTAGAATTGAGTACATCATCTCAGCCGACATCAAGGATTCTGTTCTCGACAACTATGAGAAACGTGCCCAGCGTCAGGTAAACCGCGCAGGTATGTCCAGCACCATTAAGAAGTTCGACTATGACTACCGCACTGGTAACAGGGAGAGGAACGACATCGTCGGAAACTTCAAGAAGACCGACGTGGAGGCAACCGCCCTCGATCAATTCGAACATTATGCAGAATATTTCAAGGATACCAAACTCGATACAATTAATGACATTGTAAGAGGAACATTGGCTGGAAGAAATGTGTACAAGAAATACACCGAGGCAATCGCCAACATTAAGGGATATCCTGATCTTATCGTGTCGTTCATCAAGAACAATCCTGAGATGGAGAACGAGGACAAGATTATGATGCTCATCGAGTACTACACTGCAATCGAGGACAACCTTGAGACCATCTGGAAGAACAACGGCAAGGATGATGACGAGATCGAGAAGGCAACCGACGACATCATCGTCAACGCCGAGAGCATCGTGAAGGCTTATAACAACATGACAGGTAACAGTGACAAGAGGAAGACCAGCGCACTCTCGAAGATCATAACCCGTGCCGACAGACGCGGTAACACCCATGCTGCAAGCAAGGAGACCGAGAAGAGCGAGTACGACTCGACTCCTTTCCAGAACATGATTGACGCTGCTTCGAAGGACTATGTCACCGTAAAGAGGATTCTTAACACTCTCGACTTTGCCAATGCAGATGAAGGAGCAATTGAGGACTTCGGAAGCAAGGACAACATGATCCGCATCATAACCAACCACGTCGACGGCGCACTGTCGTTCGGCAGGACACTCCTCGGTGCAAATGACGGTGACAAGATGAAGAGTATGGAAGCCTCGTTCAAGGAACTCTCACAGATTCTCAACGACATTGTGAACTTCAATGATGAGCTCGACAACTCCGACGCTGTCATCTCGAAGACTCTCAACGACGACCTGAAGAAGCTGGCCAGAACAATCTCCAGCGAAGGCAAGAAATATGCCGCAGCAGATTCTCAGGGAGCAGCTGTCGCTGTATAACATTGAACTTTAACTACAACAGAAAAGGCGGTAAAATATTTGCCGCCTTTTTTAATCTATTTAGGATTTCGGGGATATAATTTTTAGAGAAGTCTGAATAAATAACTAACATTGCATTAACACGTCGTTCATGAAATTCATACCTGAGGATTCACAGATAATATTGAGGGAGGTTCCTGACGAGATTTCCCTTAGCATCAACATATCGAACTGCCCCCACGACTGCAAGGGATGCCACTCTCCTTACCTGAAAGATGACATAGGGGAGGAACTTACCTTGGATGCAGTTGAACGCCTTATAGAGCGTAATTTCGGCATATCCTGCATATGCTTCCTCGGGGGAGACAGGTTCCACAAACAACTTTATGATTTAATCTGCAGACTGAGGATGAAATACGACCTCAAGTTCGCGTTATATTCTGGTGACGACGAGGTTGATCATATATTTGACGACGTTCTCGATTACTACAAGATTGGTCACTATGACAGTGAACTTGGACCTCTGGACTCGAAGACAACGAACCAGAGGCTGTACGAGATTGTGGAGGGAGAGGATGGAAATGCTGAATACAAGGACATAACTTTTAAATTCTGGAATAAGACACTATGATAAAGATTGACAAACGCGAGGAGCTTGCCAAGGCTATGGAGTCAGGCAAGTGCATGATCAAGATTTCTACACCAAGCTGCGGTCCGTGCAGGATGGTCAAGGGAAACATGGAAAAACTGGAAAAGGAGTACAGCGACGTTAAATTCATAGACATCGACGCTGATGAATGCGAGGAGGAAATCCTTCAGGATTTCTCGGTAAGGGGTGTTCCTGTGGTGGTGTGCTGCAAGGACGGTAAGAAGATTGACAAGACTGTCGGTCTGCAGACTGAGGATCAGCTCAGGGAACGGATTGACAAATTAAACCAAATACAATAAAGCGAGATATGGATGTAAGAAAAAGCGACGGTTCCGTTGAGGAATACGATGTTGAAAAAGTAAAGAAAGGTATAGAGGATGCCTATGTTGCGTGTGGAGAAACATGTGAAGACATAGTGCTCAATTCCTTGGTTTCAAATTTATACATTTACGACAATATAGCGTCTTCTGAAATTGAAAGACAGGTTTCGGAATCACTGATGTCTGTAAATAAAAAGGCAGCAAGAAAATATATAGATAAGGCACAGGAAAATAAGGTTCTCAAGAAGAATGACGACTTTGTGAAGAACTACATAGCTGCGTCAAACGCCGCCACTGGATCCAAATATGACGCGAATGCAAATGTTTCGAGCAAGAATATCGTAACTCTTGGACATGAGATGCACAAGGGTGAAAATATCCAGCAGAACCGTTATATTATGCACAATAAAATAAAGGTTCTTTACTCGAAGAAATTAGCTGACCAATATCTGCAAGACCTTGAAAATCACGTACTTTACCGCCATGACGAGTCTGGGACACCGGGGTTCCCCTATTGTGTCGCTATTACAATGTACCCATTCCTTACAGACGGATTGACTAAGCTTGGTGGACTTTCAAAAGCACCTACCGATCTCAAGAGTTACTGTGGAGAGTTTATAAATCTCGTATATTCTGTATCCTCGCAGTTCATGGGGGCTGTCGCTACACCAGAATTCCTTCTTTGTATGGATTATTTCATCCGCAAAGACTATGGCGATGACTATCTCGATAAATTGAATGATGTCGTCGAGATCAACAGAAAGGCAAGAACACTAGAAAAGGTTATTGAAAACTGCTTCCAGCAGGTGGTCCACTCAATGAATATGCCGGCGGGCAACCGTGGTTACCAGTCCGTGTTCTGGAATATTTCTTACTTCGATTATCCGTATTTTATGGGAGTATTTGGCGACTTTTCGTATCCAGATGGAACAAAACCTGTATGGAAAACATTATCATGGCTCCAGAAGAAATTTCAAAATTGGCTCTGTGAAGAGAGATCAAAGTATGCGGTAATTACCTTCCCAGTTGAAACGATGGCTCTGTTGACTGATGGAAAGGATGGTTTCCTTGATGAGGAATACGCAGACTTTACCGCAGAAATGTGGTCTAAAGGACACAGTTTCTTCTGTTATCTGTCTGACAGTGCAGATTCTTTGAGTAGTTGTTGCTTCAGTAAAGATCAAAAGGTTTTGTGGAAATCGTCAACAAAAGGTGTCAACTTGACAACGCTTGAGGAACTTCACAATACGAAGTGGGAACCCGATAAAAAGAATCTGAGAATTTTCCACAATGGAAGCTGGGTTAGCGGAAAAACAATAAAGCTTCCAAACAGAAAGATGTACAAAGTTGTTACAGAGAATAACAAAGAGTTTTTCATGACCGATAACCATATCAATGTTACAATCGACGGAGAAAAACAAACAAGCGAATTGACAACAAATGATTATTTGATGTTCAATACGTTTCCGCTAAACGCTGTTCCTGAAAACAATGAACATTTAACATACGAGCAAGGATTTGTTATCGGCGCTTTTCTTGGAGACGGATCGTTCGGAAAGAGATTCGAAGACGGAACGATATATGATGTCAACTTTTCTCAGAACAAAGAAAAGTATGAGAAATGTGTAAAGATGGTAAACGATGCCAACAACCAACTCGGTGGAGAAACCGTATGTTGTCTGAGTACAGTTTATAACAATGTATATCCTGTTAGAATATGTTCAAAGAATCTGGTTGCCTTTATTCAGAAATGGACAAACTGGAAGGAAGGCACATTGTATTTTAACAAAGAATTGAATCTTGATTGTTTGCTGCAATCCGTTGAGTTCAGGAAAGGTATCCTTGACGGATGGTACAACACTGACGGAGGAAATTCTAACAGATGTTACACAACAAGCGTCAAGCTTGCCGAATGTATGGAAGTTCTTATAACTTCTCTTGGAATGCAATCGATTATCAATATTTCTGACAGAACTGATGAGAAAGTTATCATAAGAGGTGAAGAGTATAATAGAAACTATCCTCTCTATTGTGTTAGATGGTATGAACAAGCAAATCATAGAACCAATAAGGACAGAGAAAATGCGTGGGTGAAAAAAAATAACTCTGTATATTTCAAAATAAAGTCAATCGAAGAAGTTGAATATAGCGGTGAAGTGTATTGTGTTGAATGTAAGAATGAAAATGAACCATACTTTACATTACCATGTGGATTGATTACACACAACTGTAGACTCAGAAATTCATTGAAGCAGGAAGATGATGAATACAATCACAATACACACCAGTTCTCTATGGGAACAGCATCTGTCGCTACTGGATCGAAGTGTGTCATGACAATTGATTTGAACAGGGCTGTTCAGGACGCTGTCAGAAAATATTACAAAGAAGTGAAGGGTGTCGAATTGGAACCCGCAACCAAACTTTCTGAAGATTCTATTAAGGATAGAGATGAATTTTATGTTTACATAAAAGACTATCTTACTGAACTGACTGAACGTGTGCATAAGTATCTTTCCGCTTTTAACGCTATTGTCAAGGATTTCTATAACGCAAACATGCTCACTGTATATTCGGCTGGATTCATCGACATGAAGAAGCAATTCCTTACTGTCGGTGTAAACGGTCTTACTGACGCAGCAGAGTTTATCGGTATAGATATTACACCAAATGACGAATATGAGAAATTCGCTGGTCTGATTCTTGGAACAATTAACATTTGCAACAAGAAAGATCGTACAAGGGAATGTATGTTCAATACAGAATTTATTCCTGGTGAGAATGTGTCTTACAAACATTATGAGTGGGACAAAAAAGATGGATATTATGTTTCTCCTAAACACAATCTGTATAGTTCATATTTCTACAATCCTGAAGATGCAGATATAAGTATTCTTGATAAGTTTGTTCTTCACGGAAGACGATTCTCTGCATTGTGTGACGGAGGAATGGCTTTGCATGCAAACCAAAGAGAAATTGGAACAAAGGAACAGTATAAGAAACTTCTGAAATTTGCAGCAGCAAACGGAACCAGTTATTTCACGTTTAATGTGATGGGAACTGTGTGCGAAGAGGAAGGCTGTGGATTTATAAGCAAACATACTTTGGATCATTGTCCTAAATGCGGAAGTGACAATATTAGTCACACAACACGCATAATTGGATATCTCAAGAAGATCAAGGATTTCAGTGAACCTCGTCAGATTGAGGCAGCGAAGAGAATGTATAACTAAAAATTAACTCCAAGACATAAGTGCTTGGAGTTAATTTTATGAATATACATAATATTATGAACATACTAGACACAATCAAATCCCACCTCTATTACGACTATCTCCTCTCGGGAGCATCCGTTTTCCTGAACGAGTCGTCCGGATTCCACGATCCTATTCTGAAGATGTCCGAAAAGATATATACCGAATACCTACGCGCCATAGAGCCTATTGTCCTTTCCAACAGATACTTCAACGGAACATTCGTCCTATACGGCTCGCTTTTCCCTGATTCTTTCTTCGACAGACTCGTGATCAAATCGTTTTTCATCAAGGAGAAGGTCGTCTTTTCCGACGTGAACGGATGCTACCTTGTCGACGAGAGCGGACAGACAGAGGACGGCTACACGGTTGCAATCTACGTCTCCTCCAGTGGTCAGGACGGCAGCTTCAGGAACAAGTTCATATGTTTCATGTGCCATGAGCTCACCCACGCATATGAGGACTATTGCGAGTTCAAGTCCACAGGTCGGTCATATATGAAGTCCGCCGAGAAGGAAACCATAGACAGATCCGCTCTGACGAAGTTCTTCCAGACGGATGACAAAGATATTATGGATCTCTACTCTTTAATCCAGTACACACTGAAGTCCGAGCAGAACGCTGAACAGGCTAGCTTCGCCTCTGAAATCATGCTCAAACGTCAAGGAAACCTAATAGGAAACTATTCCGATGTCGTCGGTTTCTTCCATGACACAGAAGCCTACAGAACCCTTGAGAAAAGGGAGTTGCAACTGGAATCACTGAAGAACATAAACGATCCAGAAAAAAGGGAAATGTTGGCGAAAATGTTCAACAGTGTCTACGTCGGGTCGCACAGAAACTATAACGAGATTATGAATTTCCTGACGAGGAAGTTCAACGAGAGGAAACACAGACTGATAAAAATCGGTTCAAAAAGCATAACGAAGACGATAGAGGGGTTTGTGTCGGATCCGTTGCATTTCCATATTGGTTGAAAAAATCATAATAGAAATCCTCCTATATAATTTATAGGAGGATTCTTGTTTTGTAAAAACAATACAGATAAAATGTGTACAACATAGAAGAACTTTTAAAAGGAGTAACAAAAGAACAAATCGAGAAACAGAGGTTGTCATTTATCGAAAAGATGAAAGACTTCAATATCTGGCTGAATGAAGAGGAAAACACAAAATCGACGTTGCCGATAGATCTTGTAAGGGAAAAGTTGAAAAAAGATCTTGGATTCGATGAGTGGCAAGCCAAGATGATTGTCAGAAACAATGTCGATCTTATAGTGATAGTTCCTTTTGAGAGAGAAGATATTGACAATAAGGAAGTGACTTCGGTGATTCGGTCGATTGTAAAATCATGCGGAGAAGGTTGTGCGATCAAAACAATGACGAAAGAAACAACAACTTTTATATCCTCATTGACATAAACAAGGAGATAATAAAATACGGAACTAAATTTTATTACGATCCTGATTGCAAGTACGGATACTATACAACAAGCGCGATACCTGTCGCTTATATATTGAAAACCTATATAAACAGATTCATATGATTGAAGACCGCATAGAATATGCTTTGAATCCTTATACTGTTGAGAAAAATCTGAATTCCCAATATAACGATGTGAAATGCTTCGTTGTCGCCGAGGAGTATCAGTTTTCCAAAACAAAGATAATTCTCCAGTTCGAAGGCAGTGTGAATGAATCCGCATGGATGGATATGAATAAATATGGATATTCACTTGACGGTCGTTACCATGGAGACTTTGTCTTTGTTCCTGAGAAAGATGTCATGATGACTGACTGGTTCATGTCGAGATTCAAAGGAGTCGATGTCGACGAAAATGATTTCGACACGGTTTATGAGAAGAAAACAGGGTGTTTCTATTTTGATGTAAACTGCAAGATTCCGACAAACATCTTTACAGAAGACAATGTGAGATATAACCATGTTATGTTTGGAAGTATATTAAATCCGTTTGAGGTTATACTCAAATACAAAGGCAGGGAATGGTTTCCTTATATTAGATACAATATAGGGGACTTGCAAATAAGGAGATAGAATTTTGGACAGACCGGACAGAAATACAGGATCGTTCTACACGCCGAAACCGTTCGCAGATTTCGCACATTCGGTCATCTCTAAACACTTCGGGGATGACTGGAAATCACGTTATGTCGTCTGGGACTCCGCGTGGGGGAAGGGAAACCTCACAAAGGATTATACATTTGGCAATCTTTTCGCTTCTACCATAGACGGATCTGACCTGCTGTCTGATGCCAACCACGAGGCGCACAAGTTCCAGTTTGACTTCCTAAACGACGAAATATCAAAAAACAGTGAAATCGAGGAACGGCTTCGCAACAACAGCCCGATAATTTTCTTTTTCAACCCTCCGTATGCAGCCCATTCGGAAATGATAAACGGCGTAAACCTGAAGGATGACTTCAGTTCGGACACGATGATTAGCAGATCGATGGGGAAACTGGGAAAGTCCAAACAGAATCTTTTCGCACAGTTCCTGTATAGAGTGAAGATGATAAAGAACCAGTACTGTCTAACGGACTGTAACATCTGCGTGTTCTGTCCTCCTATATTCATGTCTGGATCTGGGTACGCGAAGTTTAGGAATGAGTTTCTTTCAGATTTCGAGTTTGTTGACGGATACTTGTTCAACGCATCGCATTTTGACGAGTGCTCTGACAGGTGGGGGATAAGTTTCTCTATATGGAAGCATGGATATTCCGTCGGTCAGTACAACTTTTTCCACAATGTGGTGGATGTTAAGGACGGTAATGTGGAGATTGTTGGGGAGAAGGACATCTACAACATAGACGGGGATCAAAGTTTGAGGGAATGGACGAAACTTCCCATAGTGTCACAGAAAACATATCCAGGAGTTACACTGAGGAGTGCGATAAACGTCGGTGACAGGGAGGGGAGCTGGAAGACTGAGGATGCGATAGGATTCTATGTGAATGACGGCAACAGCGTGTACCAGTCGATGAAGAACTGCTACATACAGAGCGCGTGTCCGAATAGCAGGATATCGGGGTTCTCTGTGACACCTAGGAACTTCGACAGGGTATGCGTGGCGTTCGCGGCGAGGAACGTTATTCCGAACACATGGATGAACAACAAGGATGAGTTCATTGCGCCTGACGATTACAAGTACGAATTGAAGGATATGTGGGAGGAATTCAAGGCTGACAGTGTAATATACAGTCTGTTAAACACTTCGTCGAACCAGTCGAGTCTGAAGAATGTGGAGTGGATGGGAGGAAGGTATGACATAAATAACGAGTTCTTCCCGTTCATGTCAACTCCGATTCTTGCGATGGCTAATGCTTGTGGATACGATGAAATGTTGGAAACATACAATGGCGAAGAGAGGTTTACTGCAAAATATATAGAAGAAAACAATCTAATTGACAAGATAAGCAATGAGGCGAATTTTGTGTGGAATGACTTTGTAAATTTTGTAATAAAAGGGATAGAATATAGAATAGAGTTTGGTAAAAGACATCCTGAATATCAAATATGGAACTGGGACTGTGGGTACTATCAACAGAAGAGGATGTTCGAGGAGATGGATCCCGAGAGGTTCAAGAAATTCAGGAAACGCTACAAGGAACTTGGAATGAAACTCAGGGGTCAGGTTTATGAACTGGGTTTGTTAAAATAAAGGATAAAGAGATGAATGTGGATTTGTATACGATTTGTTACAATGAGATTAAAATCGCACCTTTCGTTGTTGACTACTGGAAAAGGTTCGTTAGAAAGGCTTATGTTTACGACAATGGATCTGATGATGGAACGGTAGAATATCTGTCGCAATTTCCATTCATAGAGATGGGACATTTCGACAGTGATGGACTGGACGATATAATAAATGTGAAGATAAAGAATTCTGTGTGGAAGAACAGCGTCGGTACTGCCGATTTTGTGGTGGTGTGTGACTTCGACGAGTGTCTGTACTCGAAGGATCTGTTTAGAGAGTTGCAGTATATGAAGGACAACGCGATGTCGATGTGTAAACCGATTGAGTATATGCTTCTTGGAAGGGAGTTTCCAAAGTATGACGGTGAGAGGCTAAGTCATGAAATTATGAATTCTGGTTACAGTGGAGATTCCAAAATTATTCTTTTTGATCCAAATCTGATAGAGGAGACGAACTGGCTCCCATGGTGTCATGTCTGCCATCCTAAGGGTACAGTGAAGATGTATGACGGTGACAAGATTTTCACAATGCACCATTCCGAGATGTCGCCAGATTACTGCCTCGACAAGTTCAGAAGGAGAAGGAACAGGTTCTCCAGTACAAACATGAAATACGGATATGGGACATTCTATTTCACCGACGATAAAAAGGTGGAAAGAGACTTGTATGAGAAACTCAGAACGAAATGTATAAACATAAATGACGTTATATGAAAGTTACAGTGTGCTGTATAGCAAAAATGGAAAATAGATATATCAGGGAATGGGTCGATTGGTACAAGAAACTGAATTTTGACAGGATAATAATAGTCGACAACAACGATATCGACGGAGAGACATTCGTGGAATCTATACCTGACTACATCGAGGATGGGACGGTTGAAATTATCGACAGAAGAGGTGAGGAAAAGGCTCAGTTCGCTTCATACAATTACGTATATCAAAAGGTATTTAATGAAGACTGGATTGCGTTTTTTGATGTTGATGAATTTCTTGTGTTGGAAAAACACGATACGATACAGGAATATCTTTCTATGTTTGATGGAAACACAGATGTTGTCAAGATAAATTGGATGTGTTATGGGGATTGTGGAAATGTTTATTATGAGGACAAACTCGTGAACGAGAGATTCAAGGATCCTCTACCTTATGATTATTCAACAGGAAGAATTCCGAATAACTACCATACAAAATGCATAATCAGGTCTAATTGTTCGGAGAAAAACATTTCATATTGTGTGAATCCTCATGTTCCGTTAGGAAACAATATTGTTTATAGGAATTCCGCTGGAAAATTGACAGGATCGTCTCCGTTTGAAAAATACGATTTTAATTACTCATATCTTAAACATTTTACAACAAAGACTATACAAGAATTTATTGAGAATAAAATGGTGAGGGGTGTTCCTGATAGAAGCAGGGAAGACGCAAAGAGGGATGTTAATCTTGACATGTTTTTTGGATATAATGAAAAGACATATGAAAAACTAAAAGTAGTTGAACAATACAAATGAAAAGTGTCCTGATTACAGGAGTCGCCGGATTGATAGGGGCGAACATGGCTAATTGGATAATCGAAACTCATCCAGAGTACAATGTTGTAGGTATAGACAATTTGTTTGGTGGCTATATTGAGAATGTTAACCCTAAAGTCAAATTCCATAAAAGGGATTTGTCAATTGATCGGATAGATGATATATTTGATGAGAACGATATAGAGTATGTGTATCATTTTGCTGCATATGCTGCTGAAGGATTGTCTCCTTTTATAAGAAAATTCAATTACCAGAACAATGTCGTGTCCACGGCATCTATCATAAATGAATGTATCAAACACAATATAAAACGGCTTGTGTTTACCTCATCCATGAGTGTATATGGTCATGGAAAATTGGACGGAAGCAGGTTCGATGAGGATGATATTCCTTGCCCGATCGATCCATATGGTATAGCAAAGTATGCTTGTGAAATGGACATTCGCGTTGCAGGGGAGCAACATGGTATGGACTGGTGTATAATACGTCCGCACAACGTTGTTGGTGTTCTTCAGAATATATGGGACAGATATAGAAATGTGATAGGTATATGGATGTATCAGATCCTTCACAACGAGCCCATGCTGATATATGGTGATGGGAATCAAACAAGGGCATTTTCATATATAAAGGATAATATGGAACCTCTTTGGAATGCTGCGGTTTTTGATACAGCGTCAAAACAGATAATAAATCTTGGAGGAACTGTTCCTTACACGATAAACGAGGCTGCTGAAGCTTTGTGTAAAATCACAGGATATGACAAAATTGAACACAGGGAGCAAAGACACGAAGTAAAATATGCAGTATCTACATATCAAAAATCAATTGATGTCCTTGGGTTCAAACAAACAACATCGCTTGAAGGAATGATGGTTGAAATGTGGGAATGGGCTAAGACCCAGCCGAACAGAGAAAGATACAAATGGAACAATTACGAATTAAACAAAGGAATATACAGCTATTGGAAATGAAAAAGAAAATGATATTTTATTGGTACGTTCCGTCATGCGGATGGCATGAAATATATGATTTGCATATAAAGAATCTGAACATTTACAAAGATCGTTTTGATGAAGTTTCTTTTATCATATCTGTTGACGATGTTGATGGCGATGGATACAAAAGAAATATAGAACTAACAATAGATAAACTTAGATGTATATTTCCAAATGCCGAATTTATAATGTATAAGAACGATAAGGAATTAAGAGAGTCCGTTTATTTCTATAACGAAATCGTTATGAAACTAGATCAGTTTGATAACGATGTTATAATATTTTTTGCACACAATAAAGGAGTAGACAGCTGGTATGCAAATGATAGGCTTGACACATGGATAAATTTGATGTATTTTGAAAATCTATTTAATGTTGATCGTATATGTAATTATTTTTCAAAAGAAAGTGTGTGTTGTGCAGGAACATATACAATAATGAACCTTAAAGCTTGGAGTTTTCTTAAATATTCATGGCATTATAGTGGGACGTTTTTTTGGATATGTCCAAAAAGGATATTGAATATGATACATACTAATAATGAAGTTATTCCTCCAAACAACAGATATGCGACAGAAGGCTTTCTTGGAAGTGTTATACCGAATGATGACAAATACAGAATAGCTATTCTTGGAAGAGCGACAGAGGTTCATCTTGGAAACATGTGGATTGAAAATAATATGTCTTCTGAGGAAAAGAGAGTTTATGAAAATCTTTATGGGAAACTTGAATGTACAACAGGAAGATCCCAATTGTTTTCAAACCATGTTTACAAATTAATAAAATGAGCAAGAAACTGAAAATATTCGTCTGTACATATAACCAACCAGTATGGTTTGACAAGGATCCTTTTGTACCGATGCAGGTGGGGAGAAGTTGTTCTTCGATGAAATTTGAGAATTATGTAGGTGATGATACGGGTGACAATATTTCTTACAAGAACAAGTATTATTCAGAACAAACAGGTGTGTACTGGGTTTGGAAGAACATGAAGGACAACCATCCAGACTATGTTGGGTTCTGTCACTACAGAAAACTTCCGTTACTTTTCGATTCAGACAGGACAGAGTTGAGGATGTCGCATGACGAATATCTTGAGAAAAGTGGGATAAGCGAGAACTCCATCCTGAAGCTGCTCAAGAAATCGGATGTTGTTTGTATAAAACCGTTCTTCTATTTTAATAGATCCCTTGAAGAATTCTACAGGGAAATCCATATATCCGAAGACTATGATTTGCTTTCGGATGCTATACGGAGAATAAAGCCTGACTATTATCCCGCTTTCTCTTATATAATGACACAGAAACCTTCAGGTTTCTTTCCGTACAACATATACATAATGAAATGGGAACGCTTCTGTGAATATTGCTCATTCATATTTCCAGTATTTGAACAGATTGAGAAATTGATAGACTATACCAAACACAATGGATATCAGTCAAGGGTGTTCGGTTATATGACAGAGAGACTTCTCACGGTATTCATAGTAAAAAATGATTTATCAGTTTCGCCTGTTCCTTGCGCAATCATAGACGAGTACGAGAATCCAGATTACACTGTTCAAGATGAAAAATAATCGTTTTTCTGTTTGCCGTATATAATTTTTAGAAGAAGTTTATTGAAATGGCAAACGGATCAGCTTTTATACAGAACGTATATTACCATTACATATTGTCTGAACCATCTCTCGCACTGAGGTTTGAGCCTGATTTCTTTTCAGCGAAAGCTTTGCAGGTTGCGTTCAAGTTGGCCAAGGACTATGTAATCAAATACCACGTGGCTCCTACATCGGATCAGATGAAGGAGCTTGTGCGCATAAACAACCTTGAGGAACAGCTCAAGGACGACATCATAGATGTACTGTATGCCCAGAAGCAGATGCTCAGCAGCTACACTGAGGAGTGGCTTTATGACGAAGCTACCAACTGGGCTATCATAGAGAACGTCAAGAAGGCGATTGTCGAGGCTGCAGCCTACCTGAAGCTGAACAAGGACAACATGGAGGCTGGCAAAGCCAAGGAGATTGTCGAGCACATCAAGACAATGTTCAACAGGACATGTGTGCTTGAGTTCACCGACGAGATTGACCACGGCTCCGATTTCTGGGATGCCGAGTCGCACAGGCAGAACAAATTGAAGAGATCCCCCACTGGATACGATTTTATAGACATGTGTCTGAACGGAGGTCGTTTTGAGGGATGTCTTGAATGCTATGTTGGTGCTCCAAAGATCGGTAAATCTCTTTGGATGCAGAACCTTTGTGCAAAGTCGGTTCTTCAGGGGGAGGACAACGCATACATCTCACTTGAGCTTCCAAAGGAGATGATTATAGCGAGAATCGGTGCTAATATGTTTTCCATACCTTCGCTGGAGTACGAGAAGTACGCTAATGACACCGTCGCGTTTAGGGAGAAGATCAGGTCGTTTAGGAGCGGGTGTTTCAAGGAGCCGGGTGAACTTCTTGTTCAGGATTTTCCAACTTCAACTCTTACTGTCATTGAACTTGAAAGTTATCTCTTACAGGAAGAAGAAAGAAGGAGTACCCCACAGAGGAAGTTCAAGTTCAAGAACATCTTCATCGACTATTTGAACATCATGAAGAACTACAGGAATCCGAACTCCGAAAACACATATATGAAGATCAAACAGCTCGCTGAGGACTTGAAAGCTATGGGAAAGAAGAATGGATGGGCAATAGTCACTGCGACACAGACTAACAGGACACAGTTCGACACAAACGACATCACAGCGAATCAAGTTTCCGAGTCATCTGCACTTGGAGCAACAGTCGACATTATGTTTGGTATCATATCAGATCCTCTCATGAAGGCACAAGGAAAATATTATCTTAAATGCATCTATGACCGCGTGTCACCTCAGGAGAATAAAAAGAAGCTTTATGACTGCAACTTCAATTTCCTCAGACTTATAGAGAATGTCGAAGAGGGTGTAATTGAAGTAAACATGAATCCATTCGCCACAGATCACTCTGGAGACAAATTTATTGCCGAACAAGGAAGGAGGAATTCCAGGAAGGTAAACCAGACTTTCCATGACGGGCAGTATAATCCTACATCACAACCTTTGCAACCCAATACAAATTTCGATCAGCAACCGAGCCCACAGTCAGTATCGTTTCCTGAACAGGAATCACAGTCTGTCGGATTATTCAATCCTGGAAGTGTCGCTGGTCCACCTAACAACAATATAAGTCCCTTGATTAATGTGACGGGGGCTGGGATTTTCTAAAACCAACTGAATATGAATTGGAAGACAAGATTTTCAACAGCAGCTACAATAACGTAGAGTATGGCACAGACAGGACATCACAGCAGGAAATATCTATAAACCCTGCAGTAGCGGACAACTACGAGGAGAATGTGTCAGAGAACATAGAGGATGTGTATGTCAAGAAGAACATGATGGACCAGATGGAACAGTTCTATGAGGAATCAGAGTTTTTCGAGAAATACGGAAGGGAACCGAAAAGGATAGACAGGGGAGACTTCTTCAAGATATACTATTATTTTAAGGACAAGTTTAAGGAACTCGGACATTACAATGCGGTTCAGATATTCTGCACGATAGCGGAATTCTTCGAGTTGAACTACAAACTGCTATACAGAGACATCATAACTTTGGAGGATAAAGTTGAGATACTTGACATCCTTGAAGAGCAATACGGGCTTGATAAACCACTACAGAATTCAAAAAGACTGTTTTAACAAATAAACCAATGGCAATAAAATCAGCAAAGAAGCAAGACATCAACGACATTATATTCTTGTCGGATCCACATTTCGGAGCAAAGTCAGCGTCTGTGGAGTGGCTTGAAAACATGGTCGACTATTTCGAGAACTTTTTCTTTCCTCTGGTAAGGAAGGAGATTTCCGAAGGATACACCCCAGTTATCGTTGTGGCTGGAGACTATTTCGACAACAGGCAACATATAGACATAGATGTAATGAACAAGGCTATGGATATAATGGAGAAGATGGAGAGTCTGTGTGATGTCTACATGATGATCGGAAACCATGACATATACAAAAAGAAGGAAACCGACATTACGTCGTTGAGAGTGTTTGACAAATACAAGAATGTCACCGTTGTACCTGATACACTTGCACTGACCATAAAAGGGGATCACACTTTCCTGCTTGTGTCTTGGGTCGGTGACTTTGCGAAGGAGAACAAAATGATTGCGAAGTACAAGGACAAGTATGAGTACATCGTGATGCACACTGAAATATCTGGAATGACGTATGACAACAACAGACCTATCATAAACGGCGTGAATCTTTCTCCTGTTGACGAGAACTGTCATATAATATCTGGTCATATCCACAAGAGACAGGGAAATAAGAAAGCTATGTATCTCGGATCTCCTTATCAGCTGACAAAATCGGATGTCGGAAATGAGAAAGGAATATACTGCTTCAGGGTAAACGACGAAGGAGGAATCTCTGTGAACTTCACACAGAACGACTATTCCCCGAAGTTCATCAAGGAGGATTTCTCGAAGTATGGGAAGAAGCCAGAAGCGTGGGCTGATATAGTGAAGAACAACTATGTGGAGATTGTATTCGAGGAAGAGGAACTTAACAGGTTCAACGTAAATGAGTTTGCCGATAAACTTAGACAATTCGAACCGAAGAAGATTGAATTCTCCTGCAGAAGGAAACAGAAGATCGAGGATCAGGAACCCCGTTATACGGAGGACTCGACGATAGAGGACATCTTCAAGGATCAGGTTTCCGAGAAGGGTCTGACTGAGGAACAGAACCACAATATTATAGAGATGAACAATGATTACATGAAAAAAGCTGCGGAGGAGATGGCACAATGAAGATAACGAAACTTGAATTTAAGAACATATTCTCGTATGGAGACGAGACCACAACTATAGAGTTCGGAAACGATCCGAAACTTTGGCAGCTTTCCGGAAAATCAGGTTCCGGTAAGAGCAGCCTTCTATCCATACCTAAACTTCTTCTGTTCGGAAAGACCGAGGGAAGCGGAGGCAAACCAGTGAAAGTCGCAAACATCGCCAATTGGATCAACAAAAAAGGTTGGATCCGTGGTACAATCGAGAAAGGGAACGACCATTACATCATTGAGAGAACCTTCGCCCCCTCGGGGCTTACCGTTATCAAGAATGGTGTCATTCTCGACAAGGCTGGTATAGCGAACCTGCAGGCTGTTATAGACAATGAGATTCTCGACGGTATGCCTTACCATATATTCGCGAATGTGATGACTCTGTCACTTAACAATTTCAAGTCGTTCATCTCGATGACACCAGCAGATAAGAGACTCATTATAGATAAGATATTCTCTCTTGAGATTATAAACAAGGTGCATGAGCTCGTCAAGACTGATATGAAGGATCTCGGAAACGCTATAAATTCAAGCAACAGCCAGATATACGCTCTGGAGCAGACGATACAGACATCACAGGCTGAGCTCGACGCTATGAACTCTGGCGGAGAGTCTGTCGCTGTGGCAAAGATGGAGGAACTGAGCGGAAAGTTACAGAAGGTTCAGGAACTCTATACACAGCAGTCTACTCTTTATTCGACATATTATGCAAAGTACAACGAATTGCAGCAGACAGAGAATCTTCTGAATGGACAAGTGTTCCAGAAGGGAATCGAAGCTGGAAACGTCCTGCAGAAAATAAACCTGTTCAATCAAGACAAATGCCCCACTTGTGGCACACCGTTCAATTCAGCGGAGTTTGTTGAATTGAAAGACAGACTTACAAATCAATACAACTCGCTGCTTGAAGAGAAGAGTGAACTGGAATCAAAAAAAGAAGAGATTGCGCTGGCGAAGAATGAATATGTTTCTAGTCTAAACACAATACAGGAGAACATAAACAAGATATATGCTAAACAAAGCGAGCTTATGGTTCAGTACAAGTCGATAGAGGCTGTGCAGAAAGCTGTGAACGAGTCGGTTTCCATAAAGAACATCATAAAGAGTACAGAGGAGAGCAAGAAGAAACTTGAGGACAACATAAGGGAATCCGACGAGAAGATGAAGCTTCTCAACATCATGGAGGAGATGTATTCAGCCGACGGAATCAAGCAGATTATGATGAGCAACTATATCCCTACTTTGAATAAGGAGATAAACGAGACCCTCTCGTTCCTTGGTTTCCCGTATACACTTACATTCGATAACAACTTCAACGCCTCACTGCAGCATATGAACAAGGAGATTGAGACGGACAACCTTTCAACAGGTGAACACAAGAAAGTGGATATCGCTGTCCTTTGCTCCATCCTGAAGATGGTCAAGCGTAAGTATCCGCAAATCAATCTCGTGTTTCTTGACGAGACGGTTTCTTCACTTGACTACGAAAGCTCAACTGACATTATAAGGCACCTGAAGGACATATCGAAGAAAATGGGACTTAACATATTCATCGTTAGCCACACCATGCTTGAGGAGACATTATTTGATGTTCATCTCAATGTAGAGAAGAAATACGGTTATTCTTTCCTTTCGGTCGTCTAAACTAAATTCATTGAGATGAGAAGCATTTTTGATCTTACAGATAAAGAGATAGAGAAATACAAGGAAACCCCTCTTGAAGTGTATGAGAAACTCGATATGATCTATTTCAAGGTTGACGTTTCTGAAGACGGATGGTCTGTCTTCAACTCGAAAGGAAGGGAGATAGGTGATGTTGATATAATAGTGAATTCCATATATGGCGACATTATGGATTTCGCGGCATCCGCAGCAAGAGGTCTGTTCGACGGTTTCGGAAAGATGAAGATCGGATTCTTCTATCTTCCTGTGCAGAAGACAAGAACAATAACATATGAAATGAACGCAGAATGTTTCATTTTGTCTGATTATTACACGGCTGACAAGACGAAAAGGGACGACAGCAAACTTATATCGATGCTTTCGGAGTCTCTTAAGGGAAGACATGTTATTCTTACAGGAAGTTACGGAAAGATAGGACCGTACATAAGTTCTGTTACTCTCGGTAATTGGTTTGAACGTGGCATGGGATCGATTGAATGTGCTAGCAGGATAATGCGAGACATGGGTGTACACGAGACATTTTCTGGAAACGAGCTTACTGATATAGAAGGACTTGTGTTAAGAGACGGTTCAAAGACATATGAAGTTGCGATCAACAACACAAAATCTTACATAGAACCGTCGTCGAAACTTATTTACAGGGACACTTTCCTTGAGAGTTTCATTCACACCCTGCAGAAGGGAACCCGTGAGACGATACTGATGTCAAAGAAGGATTATGTCGGAAAGATATGTGACCTGTTCATCGAGTATATGAACAAGACTGACTTCTTCAACACAATGTGGTTCGAGGAGGAGGATTTGCTTCCCCCTGTCGAAGGATACATTGGTGATGTCACATATTCCATGCTTCCTCCTATAGTCTCTGTGATATGCAAGAAGAATCCTGTCTACAAGAATGCACTCAGGACTCTGCTTGTGACTTTCAACTCAAATGTCTATTCGAACAAATTTAAGAGATTCAAGCCTGAGGAAAGGGCTGTTTTGATGGAGATTCTTGTGAAATCACATCTGTCAGAAATAAGAAATAAATAAATTTAAGGTTTTTCTAATCGTTTTGGAAAAACTGACGTATAATTTATAGAAACAATAAAAAAACAAAATTCACAAAAGTAACAAAAATTAAAAAAATGAGCAACAACACAATTAACGATCTATTCAATCCAACAGGAGCAGTAGAAACAGAACAAAAGAACACAGACGTTTACAAAGTATCATTCAAAGAAGGTCCGAACAAAATATATACTTCGGTCATCCGTTTTGTTCCTTGGCACGCTAACCCGTCCAAGAACATCATGAAGAAGTATACTTCATGGGTGAAGAACCCAATGACCCAGAAGGGTATGTACGTAGATGATCCACGCGAGATTGGTCAACCTTCGCCTGTTGTGGATCTGTTTTTCGAACTGAAGAACACCAAGATTCCCACCTACGAGGATTATGCAAAGAATTATCTTTCGTCCAAGCTGAACTATTCGGCTCTCGTACAGATCATTAATGACCCACAGCATCCCAACCTCAATGGTCAGATTAAGGTCTTCACTTTCGGTAAGACCATCTGGGAGAAACTCCATCAGGAGGAATTCCCTGTGGTTCCCGGTCAGGTCGGCATCAACCCGTTCGATCCATTCAGAGGCAGATATTTCTCCATTTACTGCACCGAGAAGTCAGGTTACAACAACTTCGACAACTCGCAGTTCTTCGACAACAAGGACGCTGCAGGAAACATTCTCCCCTCTGGTATCTGGTACACCAACCCCGAAACTGGTCAGATGGAGTATGCACAGGACGGCATGAACCGCCAGTACCTTGTCGACTACCTCGTGAAGAACTCACCAGATCTCGGCAAGTACGACTTCCAGCCTTGGAACGACAGCCAGACTCAGCATGTCAATGAAGTATGCACCATGATCCGCAACTTCATGTCGACTGGTAGACTCGAAAGTCCTAACACGAGCGTGCAGCAGAATGCCATGAATGTTCTCCAGACTCCTACACAGCAACCCGTTGTGTTCCCTGGAGCGGCATATCAACCAACACCTGCACCTGCACCAGCAGCACAGCCGTCACCTGTACCTAATCCTCCTATGGGTGGATTTGCACCGATGACTCCCGCAGCACCTGCAGCACCTGCAGCACCTGCTGCTCCAGCTGCCCCC
>AUXO011417637.1_pt1 | contig 33295 bp, 26 predicted proteins | sample 768731 | NCBI WGS metagenome assembly AUXO01 (sample SAMN02715735, study PRJNA202380) | gut metagenome | biome: sheep rumen | host: Ovis aries | place: New Zealand: Palmerston North
GTCAGAGGAACCCTTTTTCAAAAGGGTTTCCCTCAATATCACGTGTAAAAACTACTATAAGAGTACCGTCCTCAGCTTTTCAGGACTTTTTGTTTTTTCAGAAATTTTTTGAAAAATCTGTAACATTACTGTATCCTCAGTTGTCAAATGTACAGAAGCACGAAAGGAGGCGATGAAATGAAGGAAGAACTTGACGAGATATACCGTCTGTATGCAGGTGATGTATACCGCTATTTATTCAGTCTTTGCAGGAACGAACACCTTGCACAGGACCTTCTTCAGGACGTCATGCTGAAGGCAGTTACAGGGTTCGACAAATTCCGCGGGGATTCTTCGGTAAAGACGTGGCTTTTTACTATCGCAAAGAATCTCTATCTCAATCATGTAAAGCGTGCAGACAATCGTAATCTTCCGATAGAGGAAGAAGTGCTCAGGTCAGAGGACAACCTGGAAGAAAGGATAATGGATCAGTCGCAGGCTCTTCACATTCATCGCCTTGTACACTCTCTTGATGATCCTTATCGTGAGGTCTTTACCCTGAGAGTATTTGCCGAGCTTAAGTTCGATGATATCGGAGCTGTTTTCGGAAAAACAGGGAACTGGGCGAGAGTGTCCTACTATCGTGCCAAAGAAAAAATACTATCAATGATGAAGGAGGATCAGATATGAAATGTAATATAGTCAAGGATCTTCTGCCGCTGTATGCTGAGGGACTTTGCAGCGGCGAGACCGCTGAGGAAATAAGAGAGCATCTTGAAGGATGCCCTGAGTGCAGCAAGCTTGCGGAGTGTGATCTTGCAGCAGGAAAGGTGCCCGAGCCCGAAGAAGCAACTGCAATGAAGAAGGTAAACAAGAGCTTCAAAAAGAAGAAAGTCATCATAAGGATACTCAGCGGACTTCTGACGGCTGTACTTCTTGTGACGGGCGTTCTCACTGTCGGACAGGCGGTAAAGGTACCGTATCTGCCGAGCTTCGAGACACTTATAACAAAGCATTACGCAAAGAGAATGGTGGAAAGTTTTACTAACGGCTACTTTGAAGGTTTTTTAACCGAAATATCATATGACTATATGGAAGAAACTCACCTTGACGGTGAATTCTATGAAGAATTATCATATGACCTCATTAAAAATGATGCTGAGGCAATAAAGAATGCATACGACGCTGTTTACAGGGACACTGAGCTGAAAAATTATAAGCTGAAATGCTGCTACGGCAGTCAGATACGCGGCACTGCAAAAAGTGTCATGTGTACAGCTGATCTGGAGTATGTGGACGGCAGGACTCAGCAGCTGGTAATGATAAAGAATACAGACGGTCTGTACAAGGTTTTCACTATGGCTCATAATACAGACGAGGAGAAGAAACTCAGCGATACACTGTCGTATGTATCTCTCAGAAACATCTGGAACACAAGCGGCTGGTTAGAGAATGCGATAGTACGTGACAAGGAGCTCAATACTACAAAAAACCTGATGGAGGACTACTTCGTATCTGACGGTGTCACCGACAATATGGATGCACTCTATTCAAGCGGATACAGGATAACTGATTCGGTATTCTCAGGAAGGTGCTATGATACACAGAAAAAGGAATTCTTCTATAAGGTCAGTGTGACCGCAGAGGACGACAAGGGCAGCGCCGTTCTCAACACAAGGCTGCATTTCGATGAGAACGGCATATATTCACCAAACCCTGAGGAATGCAGTATCATTTCTGACGGATGCGGAAAGGACCTTGAGGAGAAGCTTCTGCATTTCTTCGGCTGACAGATCCTTTAAAACTCTGAAAGATAAAAGCTGCATATAAAAGAAAACAGCCCCGTATTTTGCGTAAATGCGGGGCTGTTCAGTGTATATGGTATATTTTTACTGTTACGTAATGAGATCAGATAGTTGAAGGCTAAATGTTTATGATAGTTTTAACGGTTCTGTTTAAGAAAAACTGTAAAAGCAGCTGTTCCGCCTGTGGACATGTATCCGTAGTATTGCAGTATCAATGTAGCATCAGAAGCATCTATCCTGCCGTCACTGTTTACATCAGCAGCTTTCTGCTGTTCCGCATCAAGCTCGCATTGTCCGCCTGTTGACATGATAGAGTAATTGACAAGGACCAGTGTAGCATCATTTGCATCTGTTTTACCGTCGCCGTTCGGATCGCCAAGAGCGTATTTAGTCCCTTCGGTAACGGATGCAGTTGCAGCTGTGGAAGTCACTGAAGCGGAAGCCGTAGTTGAAGTCTCAGCGGACGTTGAAGTGTCCGTGGCCGATGCCGAGGCCATATCAGTTGAAGTTGATACTGTTGCAGTTGTTGAGCTTACGGCAGTGGTCACAGCTGTGGTTGTCGATGAAACAGGAACCTCTATGTCCAGTTCTCCCGCATCGTTTACCGAAAGAGTACCGTTTGAGTTTATCAGAGGCAGGTATCGCTTAAGGGTTGAAGCACTGATGTACTTCCCGAGTTCGTTTGTAAGTGTACCCGATGATACAGCGTAAACGCTCACATCGGCGGATGTTATGGGACCGCTGATATTTACAGTCTTTCCCGTTGGCATATAAATACCGCCTTTTCCGCCTTTGATACTGATATCACCGCTCAGATTGACCGTACCTCTTTTCGGGAATTTAAAGCCGTGATCCTGATCGCTTGATATCTTTCCGCCTGAAATATTAACGATGCATTCCAAAGGCGAACCGCTTACAGCAGGTCCCAGGTCTGAGTGGAATTCTCCGCCTGTTATGTTGAGTGTACCTGCAAAGGTATCTGCGAGCCATACGGAATAAACGTTGGTTTTTCCGTTCTCGGCAGAGGAGGTTTTCAGATTTCCTCCCATAAGGTTTATGATTCCGTCTTTTGTTCTTACTGAAAGGGCGTGGCTGTAGTATCCTGTTATCTCGCCGCCGTAAAAATCAAAGCTTCCGTCATTTATCCTTACTGTTGCGCAGACTGTTTTCTTATCATAGCCGTAAAAATTACCGCCGCAGATAGTCAGCTTGTTATATGAAGTTATAAGGTTGCTGTCCTCCGTACAGATGACAGTTCCCTTTTTCCCGGGATCGCTGTCCCTGATTGTAACACTGCTGTTGCATATGATCTCGGGAGTCTTTACGGTATGACCGTTCAGATCAAGATCAAGCATACCGTTTATTGTGGTATAGCTTTTAACGTTCACATCGCAGTCCAGTTTATAAACGCCTGCAACGGGCAGACTGTCCGTCCGCTTCCAGAGTCTTTCTTCGCTTTCAACGAAATCCAGACCATTCTTCTCTGCAAATGCCTCGGCAGCCGAATCTTTGAATCCGCAGATAGTATTTATTTTACTGTCCCTCAGTGCGTTTCCGTTTATCATTGTAACTTCCGAAGGAATAAACAGTGAAGTAAATGTCGTACCTGCAAATACGTCATTCTGTATTGCAGTAACCGAATCAGGGATATCGACTTCCTTCAGCTTCGCACAATTTCTGAAAGCGTTGCTGTAAAGTGCGGTTAAAGTCTGGGGAAGTACAACAGATTCAAGTTCCTTACAGTCCATAAACATACTGTTTGTATCAAGTGTAACTGCCGATTCGGGGATAACTAACGACTTAAGGGCTGTACCGCTGAAAGCGTACTGACCGATACTTGTTACGGAATCAGGGATAGTGAGACTTGTAAGCGAAGTGCAGTTTTCAAATGCAAATTCGCCGATACCGTTCAATGATCCGGGTAATTCCACCGAACTGATCCCGGGGCATGATGAGAACGAGTAATTGCCTATTTGCGTTACGCCGTTTTCGATGACTACAGTCTTTATCTTATCATTATCGGAAAAAGGACTTTTACCTTCTGCAAAGTCGGATATAGCGCCCTTTCCGCTGATAGTCAGTTTTCCTTCACTGTCAAGGGTATAGGTCACGTTGCTGCCACATTCTCCTGTGAGGACTGATGCAGTATCAGCTGCTGAGATATTGAATTTCTCATGAATATCCGGATAAGATAAATAACAAGTCATAACGGACACACTGAGCAATGCTGAGAATAGTTTTTTTGTTATCATAAATAGGACTCCTGTTAAATAATATCTTTAATTTATCATATCACAAAAAACGGATAAAGTCAATTTCAGTTACCGAACAGCTTTAATCCGGAAGCTTTGAAGGATGATCGTGTGATCTGTACACAGGGGTGAAGCATACGGCATTTCTATTGACTTTTCGGCGGTGCTATGCTCGGAAATATCGGGGATTTCTTGCAAAAAGACCATCAGAACTTTATCGGATGAAAACTCCGCAGGAAAATACAGGGCTTACTGTTTTTGACAAACAAATCGTGATATGCTATACTATAAAAAGTGCAAAGCTGATTCATGATGCGATAGAAGAAAGGGGAGAGGCCGATGTTCCGCACAAAACGCTTTATGCTGCTGATAATACTGTTCATGGCGATCATAGTATGTGCGGTACTGAAAAGGACGTATCACAGTGAGCCGTCACCGATAACGGCGAGTGAAAGCACAGTGACTGCGGTTCCTGTTGTGACTTCTCCCGTTACCGCAGCTGAAATTGCAGTTCCCACATCGGTCCGTACTATCGAACCCGATGCGGAAGTACCATATGTTTCGCCCTCGCGCTATGAGGAGATAAAGGAACGTATGCAGCTTTTGCAGGATAGCTGTGAAGATTTTGTCGGATGGCTTTATGTTGCCGATTCGGAAATGGACCTTCCTGTCGTTCAGGGGGAAGATAATGAATACTACCTTTCTCATGCTCCCGACGGTACTTACATCAACGAGGGGACGATATTTCTCGACTGCATGAACAGCCGTGACCTGTCCGATATGCACAATGTACTTTTCGGTCACAATATGACCTCGGGAATGTTCGGTGATATCCGTTCGTATAAGGAACGTGAGGAGTTTGACAAGCATCGTTACGGCTGGTTCTTCACTCCCGATACGACTTATCGGATAGATTTTTTTGCACTGTCTGTTGTCAGCACATACGATGTTGTCTATGATATCGGTTCGGAGCACAGTGAATGGCTGGATTGTATTTACTCTAAAGCAATGTATACTTCCGATATTGCACCTGACGGGAGTGACAGATTGATCGCACTTTCTACCTGTACTTCAGATTTTGCCAATGCTCGTGTAGTGTTCACAGGCAGACTTGTACCGATAGAGAACGAAGAAGAGATAGTAGAACAAATACAATAAAAGTACAGATAAGGGAAGAACTGCGGATAATGGTTCTTCCCTTATTTATGTTTTGAACGTCAAAATATATACTAATAGTATATTCAAAGCAATTGTATACACATATCAATTGAATATATATGTCTGCGGTGTGATTTGCTGATTTTTATCACAGGTGTTCTGGAGATTTTGTCAAAAGCGGTGAAAAAACGGTCGGATCAAATAAGAATCAGCAGTGAAATATTTATTTCAATTATAGAATACATCAATATCAATTTCCTCTTGACAAGAAATGAATTACGTAGTATAATACTTATTGTAGTATTGTATAAATATATATGGCAATATTATGAATATATACATTTTATCTGAAAAAACAGAGTAATGTATAAACAAAGCGCTATTATTCACTCCCTGACTTCATGGACGTCAGACCTCAGAGTACCCTGAAACAGCGCTTAGAATAATTGACCGTTAAGGGGATTATGTATGAATGAATTAGTAAACAGGATCGGAGGTCCCCGACTCATTCAGGCAAGTATTGATCTCTGGAACAGCCTTTTTCTGCTGATCATAGCTTTTCTTGTGCTTAACAGCTACAGAAGGGAAAGAAAACAGCGGTCAATATGTAAACCTGTACCGCTTACTATGGAACTTCTTGTTCTGTGTATAACCGTATTTATTTATAATCTTTTCGACTCGATCTCACTCTTATTCAACGGTTACACAGGTACGGGCGGAATGCTCTGGAAATCTCTCGGAGAATACGGCTACTTCTTTACGGGTATCATATTGCTTCTCTTCCTTTTGGACATTATAAAGAAATGCATCAATTCGATCGATAGTAACAGGAAGATATGCAATGTGATAAAAGCAGTCCAGTCATTACAGGCATTGAACCTTATTATGCTGGCAACAAATCCATTTACAGACAGATTGTTCCTTATCGACAGCAGCAATTATTATGCAAGAGGAATGCCGTTTTATTATGTCTGGAGCGGTATAAATATCTTCTCGCTTGCGGTAAGTATCGTCATATGTGCGATTTATTTACGAAGGATGAGCTTTTTCCAGAAACGCATAGTCTGCGTGACGGTAGGTATTACCTTTGTGACCTGTATATGCAATCTTTTCTTCTATACCTTAAGTCTGCACTGCATATGCGTGTCGCTGATAACATTTTATCTCTTCGTTATTTATTCCAAAAACAGGACCGATATCATCATCAAAGATACCGTTAAAATAGAAAAACTGAAAACGGATCTGGTCCTCTCACAGATAAGTCCGCATTTTATCCAGAATTCCATTACAGCTATCATTTATTACGCTGATAAGGATACTGCCAAAACACGTTCGGCACTTATCAATTTTTCAAAGTATCTCCGCAAGAATATCGATTACACAAACCTGAATGAACTTGTTACCATTGAAGAAGAGATCGAACATGTAAAGATTTATCTCTCGCTTGAAGAACTTCGCTTCGGCGATGATCTCAGTGTTGGATTTGACCTTAAAGCAGGCTCATTCAGACTGCCTGCGCTGACTGTTCAGCCTATGTTCGAGAACGCTGTCAAGCACGGCATAAAGAATTCAGAAAGCGGATGCGGAACAGTTACTGTATGTACAGATGAAACGGAAGACAACTACATTATTAAAATAAAGGATGACGGTGCAGGCTTCGACACAGATATACTGGAGTCTATAGATACCACTCATACAGGCATACGCAGTGTGAAAAGCCGCCTTATGCTTTTCTGCGGCGGAAGTCTGGTCCTTGAAAGCAAAATTGGAGAAGGTACGGTTTGTACTATAACTATACCTAAATCGGAGGACAGAAATGAGAATACTGATAATGGATGATGAGCTTCCCGCGCTGAACCTTCTGACAGATACGGTCAGGGGCATTGTTCCGCAGGCAGAGATAGTTTCGCTGAGAAAGTACAGCCAGTTCAATGAACTTGAAGAAAAAAATGATATAGATATTGCATTTTTCGATATCGAGCTCGGAAGAAATTCGGGCATCAAGCTTGCACTTGAACTGAAATCGATCGCTCCCAACTGCAATATCATTTTCGTTACTGCATACTCACAATATGCAGTGGAATCGTTCGCAACAAGGCCAAGCGGCTATGTAATGAAGCCCTTTACAGAGGATGAGATACGCAGGGAACTTGAAGATCTGCGGTATCCTGTCATGACTCTTAACAGTATGGCTGAAAAGCTTAAGCTTGTAACATTCGGCGTTTTCAAAGTATTTGATAAAAACGGTGAGATTTTCAACTTCACAAGAACTCTCTCAAAGGAAGTTCTTGCCTATCTCGTCGATCAGGCAGGTTTTCCCGTTACCAGCAAGGATATTGCAAAGGATGTGCTGGAAGAGCCTGTATTCGATGACCGTGTATCGAAACGTGTCTCAAAGATCGTAAATCTGCTTATCGATGATCTCAATAATGCTGGATTCCACGACGTTATAATCAAACAGAACCGTCATTTACAGATAAACAAGGATGCTGTGGACTGCGATCTCTACAGGACTCTTGACGGCGATGTTGAAGCACTCAATTCCTTCCACGGCGAATATATGCTGGAGTATTCGTGGGCAGAATTCAGTGATCTTATTGAAGAAATAGCGTAATTACGCATTTATATGCACCTGTACTGCGGTACAGGTGTATTTTTTATGCCCGAAAATCTTATCAGGGCGAATTAGGGCGAAGTTGATGTGTTATTATATATGCATATAAAAAAATTGTTATCCCGAGCTTTATTCGGGAGACACAGATCCATTAAAAATCAGAGAATATTACAGCAGGTCCTGTATGTTGGTGATACAGAAAAAGTTCCCTGCGGTACGGAGGTGGAAGCTTTTGAGCGATACAGAAAAAATAACCGGGAATACTCCCGAAAAGGAGAGTTCCTCCGCTGAGAACGGCGATAAGAAAGAAAAGTCCGAAAAAGAAAAGAAAAAGCGTTCCCCTATGGGACCGATACAGACTTTCTTTCTCAATGCACTGCTGATCGTTACGGCTATATGGCTTCTGTGCGGATTCGTTTTCGGCTTCACTACCGTTCCGAACGGCGATATGTCGCCAAACCTTAAAGCAGGTGATCTGCTCATGTATTATCAGCTGAACAAGGATTACGTCGCTCAGGACGTTGTCGTATTGAAAAAGAATGATACGGTCTACGTCGGAAGAATAGTCGCAAAGGGCGGAGATACCGTAAATATTCCCGATGAAGGCGGACTCGTCATAAACGGCAACACTATGATAGAGAGCAATATCTACGATACTACCGTAAGATACGAGGGATTTGTTTCCTATCCGCTGACTCTGAATGACGGCGAATTTTTCGTACTTGCTGATATCCGCAGCAGCGGTGAGGACAGCCGTTATTATGGTCCCGTCTCTGAAGACGAGATACTCGGTAAGGTCATCACCGCCGTCCGCAGAAATCATATTTGACGAAACGGAGGTGACTGCTTGTGAAGATCCTCGAATTTGCGGCAAAGATCGCAAATAAGATACTCATGATATTCGTTATCGTCGTTTCTCTTGTTCTGTTCATGTTCAGCGTATATGTCCTGTACGATGTGTTCTACACAGGCAGGAATGCCTTTGTATCATACGATCTTCTTCAGTATCGTCCCGATATCAACAGCACCGATAAGGACGGAAAGCCCGATTTCGAGGAGCTGAAAAAGCTCAACCCCGATACTGTCGGATGGCTTGAGATCTACGATACGAATATCTGCTACCCTATAGTTCAGGGAAGCGATGATCTGGAGTATGCAGGAAAAGATATCTACGGCTATAACTCGCTGACAGGATCGATATATCTTGCAAGTGAGAATCAGAGCGCTTTCAATGACTGGTATAACCTCATATACGGTCATCATATGGATAACGGCGCAATGTTCGGCGATATCGAAAAATACAGGGATAAGAACTATTTCTATTCCCACCAGAAGGGCATCCTTCAGACAATCAACGGTAATTACGAACTTACGATAACAGCTTGTGTCCTAACAAATTCCTACGAGGATGTTATCTATACCGTAGGCTCGAAACAGGAATCTCAGTACGGTGAACTCCACGATTACATCAAGGAGAACTCGGTGCTTCTGGACGAGAAAACGGATATCCAGCAGCTGGCAGATGATACGAAGATACTTGCGTTCTCAACATGTGAGGGAGCAAGTACAAACGGCAGAATGGTGCTGTTTGCTGATGCAAAGAAGGTCGAAGGTCCGATCGACAGACCGGATTCCGAACCTGAAGCTTCAAAGCCTTATCTTCAGGCTGTGGGACATCTCTCCAATGAAAGCCACTGGGCTTTTCTGAACCTTATCTGTGTTCTGCTGACATTCCTTATCTGGATCCCGTTTTTCTTCCTGAGAAGGAAGTACAGACAGCTCGGATATACCAGAAGAACTTATTCGGACATAGATGATATACTCGAAAAACACAAGGAAAAACTCACTGATGAGGAAAATGACCGATTCGGTAAATACAGTAAAATGCTAAAAAGATTCCGTTCAAAGATGAGCGTCGGCATCGCAGCAGAGTTTATCTTTACTGCTGCTGCTGTCATAGTTTTTCTTATTACGGAAAACATCACTAAACCTATGGTGATAAGGGATAAGTGGACATGGCTGATGCTGCTTATCGCCTATATATCGCTTCTGATCGATTTCATCTGCTTCAGATACAGAGGCAGGAGAGTTACTCAGAACGATCAGGAAATTATAGATCAGCTGAAAGAAAACTAACGAAAGGAGATGGCGGGAATGCGTGCTCTTAAAAGAACTGTTTCAATGGTAAATGCACTTATGATAATGGCTAACGTATTATTCAGCGTTATGCCGAAAGCTGCGCCTGTAACGGTGACTGCCCGTGCTGCTGAGGATATGATGCAGACTGTAACAGCTGAGCTTTATACTGATGAGACGTATTCCGAGCCTCTCGTTTCTGATACAGAGATAACCCTTACCGGCGTTATGCCTGAGGAAGTATCCGTTAAAGGCTATCCCGTTTCATGCGAGATAGAAGATATGGAAACTATCGCCGCTTATGATATAACTGTATTTGACGGCGAAACTGTTTTTCAGCCTTCCGAAAAGGCTATAAATGTGACTTTTTCACTGCCTGAGCTTGTCGAGACCGATTCAGAGGATATTTCTGTTTTCCATATCGACGATGAAGGAAATCAGACCGAGATAACAGATGTGATCGCTGACAGCGAAAAAGTTTCATTTGATGCAGAGAGCTTCTCTGTGTACACAATTGCCAAGCACGAAGGCGAAGAGATCGAAGTACCGAGAGTTGAGTTCCACTTCCTGAGCGATCAGTGTACTGAACCCGGCAGTGCGGACGGTTACTATACAGCGCCCGACTACGGCTATCCGAATAAGGCTATGCAGCAGTTACAGTCCTCACAGATACTTCTCGACGGCGAATCACTTCAGCTTATCAACGATCCGCCGAACCATGAGGACGGCATTAAGAAATCTTATTTCTACGGCTGGTACGTTGTTGATGAAAACCGCGGACTTTCAGACGATGATACTGTTTATTACAAATGGACAGATGATCCTGTAAGAATGGTTTTTGAAGAGCCTGCATCTATCAGCTTCAATGCTGAAAAGAATCAGATATCATGCGTTCTCGGCGATTACGAGGAAGTTCTTGATGTTGATGAGGACGGATGCGCGCATGTTTACCTTGCACCTATCTACGCTGATTATTACTTCATCAATTTCCTGAATAATGAAGAAGCTAATATCTACAGCAACTCTTTATCTTTAATGAACAGCAAGCTTATCGCTTTTGGTGCGGACGGCAAGGCTGAGTCACGTATCGGCAATATAACTGCGCCTTCTCCCGATCCGAGACACAAGGTGTTTGTAGGCTGGAAGAGACATCTTGACAGCCCTGATGCTGACGAGGACGGTTTTGTATCGTATATTACTATTGATGCAAACGGCGAAGAAGTATGTTCTCCCGAAGGCAGAGACGGTTATTATATCGACTGCTATCTTAATGAAGTTGACGAGAACAATCAGATAAACCTCTATCCTGTTTTTGCAGAAGCAAGATGGATAAACTTCCACCATGATCCGGGTTCGACCTATGTCGGATCAAAGTATATCCTTACAAGTGATGATTCACTCGGTACATCGTTTACCTCATTGCCTGTTACAAATATGGTCGGTTACGAGTTCCAGGGCTGGTTTACAGAACCCGAAGGCGGCGATCAGATAACTGACGGTGAAGGTAATTTTATAGACGACTATAACAATGCAGCCGAGAAATACGAGATTACAAACGGCGAATTCAAGGCTTACAAGCTCCCCGAAGGAACCGAAGATACTGATATTACCCTTTATCCGCAATGGCGTGTAAAGGATGATACTGAGGTAACAGTAAATATCTGGAAGCAGAAGTCAACAGATGACGTTGATCTTCCTGACGCTGAAAAGGATTATGATTTTGACAGTTTCAGAAGCATTACTACTCAGACAGGAAATGATCTTGACACAGTTATCGCTTCACTGACCGACTTATTTAACGAGCTGGATGGCAACGAAAAGTTTAAAGGCTTTCACTATAACAGCTACAAAAATGAAATGGTCAAGGTAGTTAAAAACGAAAACGCTACCACAAAAGAAGATGAATATATAATTGAAGCGATCCCTTCAGTTACCAGTGACGGCAAGACTATTGTAAATATCTATTATGACAGAGATGTTCATGAGCTGAAATTTACAGACACAAATTACACTAACTATCAAGAAACTACTGATGATTATAATACTACTAATACACAGTATGGATTTTGGAACAATAGCTATCAAAGAATTTATTATAGAAACGGAGCCTGGAGACAAAGCGATCGAAATAATGGAGCAATTTATAATGGAACTCGTTATATACAAGATAACGTAGTTAAGACTATACGAGCTCTTTACGGGCATAATATATCAGATAATTTTCCGATAGTCGGAGATAATGGCGTAACTTATGAAAATGGCGAACGTTGGAATCCCACTAATTCATCATATTTTTCTCAAGTTCTTGTCAGATTGGAAAAAATGCCTGGTGAAGATATAGTATTCCAAATGGATTCTGGCGGTAGTCGTCCGGAAAAAACAATGAATTACTATGTTGAAGCTCTTCCCGATGATCCTGACGGTGAGGAACATAACGGAGTAAAATATAAGTTATACTCTACAGTTGTTGCAAAGTATAACTTTGTTACTGAGAGCGAAGATTTCAGTGATCTCGAAGGCTATACCCAGGATTATTCAGATCCTGCTTTTGTAAGCGGCAAAGCGCTTAATACAAAAAATCCTGAAACTATCAACATGTACTATACAAGAAATAAATGTGAGTTCACATACAATGTAAACTATCCCACAACAGATCCTGATCTCAGCTTCAACGGAGTGCTTTATATTAATGATCCGTCAGGCGAAGGCACCAATATGGCTCATAACACAACCGAAGAAGTTTTATTTGAAAGTAATCTTTCGGGAATGGATGTGGATTATTCACCGCATAACCCTGATAATTACGAGTTTGCAGGCTGGTACGAGGATGAGGCTTGTTCAAAGAGATTCAATTTCGATTCTGCTATGCCTGCCGGAAATATTGTCGTCTTCGCAAAATGGGAACCTGTCAAATTCCACGTAGATATCGATCCTAACGGCGGTATCATAGACCATATCGATCATTCTGTCGATGACTACCGCACTAAAATATTCGGCGATAATATCCCCGAGGATTTCCCCGAGCGGATACCACCTTTCGGCGGCCCCGGCGGTTATGATACAAGTCATTCTACATACTTCAGTAATACATATAATCAGGCTATAGAGCCGTACGATAAAATAGATCCTCCGCAGTATATCCCTGTAAGTGACGAATATGCTGCTGATCTTGATGAGAATGACGTATTCTACTATATGAATATGCAGTATGTTCCGTCTATCGATAAAGGCGGTATACCTGCTGATCTTAGAAACGCTCTTTACCTCACCGAGTCTGGACTCGTTGATTATTACAATAATTTCTACAGGCCTGTTCTTGAAGCTTATCAGCAGGCAGATCGCGCAAAATACGGTGATATCCCGATAGTTTCCTTCAACGTCTGGAAGGAGAACTACGTTTCACACGAAAAGTATACTCGTATCACCGATGTAACAAGCAACAACTATGTACTCGAAGGCTGGTATGAGGTATTCGAGGACGGTTCACTTGCTGAAATGCCTTTCGATTTCAACACACTTGTTGAAAGAGAATACAAACTGAAAGCTGTATGGAAGCTTGAGGGCGGTTATACTGTCATCTACACACCTATGTATGTAGATAGCGATGATCAGCTCATCAACGGCGATATCCCTGTATGGCAGGATCCTTACCTTCTCCCCGGACGTAAGGACAGAAATTACGCTGACGGAGCAGATACAACTATCCTCAGACAGCCCGATAACATAACAGTTAACGGCGCTCCTACAAACGACTATATATTCCGCGGCTGGCGTATTGTCGGCAACAGAGGTACATATGATGACCCCGACTATTATCCTCTGGAGCCGGGAGTATACTATCAGCCCGGTGAAAAATTCATTATACGTTCAAAATATGCTGACAGCTATGATCAGATACACATGCAGGCTGTATACGAAAAGGTGGGAGAGTCTTACAGACGTCCCGATGCAGCCAAGCTCACTCTTGATTCAAACGGCGGACATCTTACCGAACTGAATCAGGATAATACACAGCTGTCGGATGATATAAGCATCGACTGGACTTCATGGTACGATTCTGATTCTATCGGAACCATTAATACTAAGCTTAAGGACTCTGATCCCGTTACAGAGTTCGATCAGCTGCTTTTCCATTCTTTCCAGTCCAATGCAGCAGTTCATCTTTACGAGTATGCTACAGGTCCCGAATACTATACAGGCGATGATAAGAATAAAAGCGGAAGCTACTTCGCACACGATGACGGCTATATGCTCATCGGTTTTGACGAAGCTAAGAATGAAGGCGATTATATCGCTACATATCCTGCTGACGGCATAATCTCACTTCAGCGCAACGACGATATGACGCTTTATGCTGTATGGGAACCTACAGTATATCTCAACTTTGAAAATAATACGGATAAAGAGATCACTTTTGCGCTTACTGCAAGCGAGACTCAGACTCTTTATATCGTAAATCAGGCTACGAGTCTTTACGACAGAGTAAAGGTCGATGACCTGAGCCGCATAACTATACCTGCAAACGAGACACTTCGCCTTGCTATCCCTTACGGTGCTGATAATGATATAACTATAAACGGTGTAAATCAGCTCGGAACAGGTAATAAACTTAAGATCGACAGTTATTTGCCTCCTGCGGATAATGAAGGTGAATACACTCATCATCTGGGACCTGATTATACAGACAACGGTCAGCCCTTCAGCTTCGGTGAAAAGCTGGTAGAGGATCCTGCGGGCGTAAAGATCGTGTTTGAGTCGGTACCAAGTGAATACGTGCTCATACTCGATGATCCCGAAGATACGGGAAGAAATACAGGTACGCACGAGTTTGATTTTACCGAAGACGATCTCAGTAAATCTTTTGATCTCAGTGAAACAAGATCAAGTACAGGCTATATCTTCAAAGGCTGGTCGGAGACCGAGGGTTCTTCAACAGCTGATTATCCTGTTACTGATTCGGGACAGACTATATATCTGAATGAGCTCTTCAGAGATGCAGAGACTGATCCCGAAACATCTGCAAAGATAAAAACTCTCTATGCTGTATGGGAGATATACAAAGAATCCAGAATTTTCCACGTTTACAAGGAAGCTCTGCTTCCGTGTGATCCCGATAAGGATTTTGAATTTACAGTGGATCTTTATGCTCCATATACGTACAGATCCGGCAATTTCACCAGAAACGGTACAGTACAGGCATCGAAAAAATTCTTGCTGAAAAACGGTGAATATCTCGAAATTGAGAATGATATCGAATATAATAACAATCCGCATATACAGCTGAATGTGCAGAGATATGATGCAAACGGTGAACCTGTGGGCGAGCCTGTGATAATCACAGGGCAGCTCAGTACAACAAATCAGATCACTCTTAATAACTACAGAGTAACTGTAACAGAAAAAGAATACGGAAACTTCGATACAGAAACCAGGATCCTCGCAGACACCCGGGATGAAGGATATTCGGCAGCTGTAAACGGTGACCGTGTGCTTTACTGGAGCAATCCTAATACGGGAGGAACTGCTCTTTATACAAACACAAGAAAAACTGCTGATGTCGATGTGGTTAAGGAGCTTATCGATCCCGAAAGCACAGAGGCAGGCAGAGAGTTCCGATTCAGGGCAGAGCTTGTTGATACAGGTTCAGATAAGGATTATGAGATGGACTTATCTGAAAATGACCGCGAGTTCGTTCTGCAAAACGGAGATACACATACATTGAAAGATCTTCCTGTCAACGCACGGCTCAGGATAACCGAGATCGATTCATACGATCACGATGTTTATACCGTTTCATCAAAGGGATCGGCGGATCTCAGCAGCGAAGCGCGTGTATTTGAGTTCGTGATACCCGAAGACGGAGACACTGTTACTTATACGAATGAACTGAGAAAGACGAAAATAGCTGTTTACAGCTATGACGAATATAATCAGCCTTTTATGGATGCATCATATCTGGTATCAGGAAATAACGGGGAATTTTATCCTGATCTGGAGACAGGTGAGTTCTATAGCAAGGATCCGATGTATCTTGGTTCATTTACAGTAACACAGAAGTGGTGTGCAGATGATTATGAGCATATCACAGAGCCTATGAATATTTCGATCGTAGGTACAGACAGTTCCGAAAACAACGGAATGGCAGTCGAAACTGATGCTTCAAACATCAGGGCAGTTTATGACAGCAGCACCGATACATGGAATATCTATATCATCAATCATGAGAAGCAGATAGCTCCTACAGGTGTTGGAAATACTCCTACAGCAGCATTAGCGCTTACTGCTGTACTCTCACTTATGTTCTGTTCGGCTTTTGTATATATCAACAGCCGCAGAAAGGAGGTGGATTGATATGACGCAGCGTATATCCACCTTCTGCAAATATAAGAATCAAAAGCGTAAAAGGAGACGTGATAGATCTCCATGAACGCTGAATACCTTATCCGAAAACCCAAAAAATGTATTTAATCGAAAGGAATGAATTTTATGAAAAAAACCAGATTATTCTCAATGTTATCAGTGCTTGCAGTTTCTGCAACAATGCTGACCGCAAACTTAACTGCAAATGCAGCTAATATGTCCAGTGCCGATAACGGCGTACTTGTTACAAGCGATACATCCCTTACATTCACAAAGGATATTGTCGTTCACAATGAAGAAAATGTTGCTTCCATATATGGTCCTACGATAACTTACAATTATTCGATAGCTCCCTACGAAGTAACAAATGCTGATACGATAACAGATTCTGCGGGAAAGACCGTTAAGGCTAAGACAGGCATTACAGGCGGTGTTTCACTTACAGACAACACAGCTGTATTTACTTCAACTGAGCCGATCCAACTTGAAAACGGCAAGAAAGTTATCAGCGATAATCTTATAGCATCTGTTGATCTTACCAAATTCGAGGCAGCCGGTGTTTATCGTTACAAGATAACAGAAACTCCCGAAGCAGGCGGACTTGCAGCAGCAGATATTATAAGAGATACAGATAACTACTCTGCTGACAGATACCTTGATGTTTATATCAAGAACGGTGACAGCGGACTTGAAGTTTCAGCTTTCGTCATGTTCCATAAGGGCGATTCTGAATCAATGACAATAGACGGACAGGATACTAATACAACACTTAAGAAAACAACAGGTTATGACAGCGGTGATAATAACGGATCAGGATCTTCAGATTCAGATGACGGAAATATGGCTGATAAGTACTACACTTACAACTATACAGTAAAGAAGAATATCACAGGTACTCTTGCTGATAAGAAGCATGAATTCCCATTCACTGTAAAGACAACAGCTTCAAGTAAAGCAGGTCAGAATTTCTTTGTTAAGAAGAATGATGCAGATGCACCACTCGGAACCATAGGAACTGACGTTAAGCCTGGCCTTGCAGACGGTGATACACTTAAGCTCATAGGACTTCCTGCAAGTGCAACTGTAGCTGTAAGCGAAACAAACGATACTATCGATTCATATAAGGGTAGTGCTGTAAAGCCTGCTATCACTGCTACATTACTTGACGGAGACAACAAGACGATCGGATTTAATGCTACAGCACTTACAGACTACACATCATCTTCAAAGACTGAGCCTACAAAGAATGCAGACATAACAGGAACAGAATTCACTAACGCACTTGAAGAAATGTCACCTACAGGCGTTATCCTTACTTATATCCCTTATGCTATCATGCTCGGCGCTGCACTCCTCTTCGTTGCTATGTTCATAAGAAACAAGAAGAAGGATGAGTATGAGAATACTATCTGATGATGTAATATGCTGATTATTGATCTATTGAAAGGACGGTGTGAGGTATGTCACGTTTTGATCCGAGAAAACTCTATATAGTACAGATGCTGTATACCTCATCGAGCCCCGAAGCACCTGTATCTGCTCAGAAGATCGCAGATTATCTGGTAGAAAAGAATATCCGCTGCGACGAAGAAACTGTTCTTTACGAAACCGAACTTCTTCAGTCTTCTGGTGTTCCGATACTGTGTGCGGAAAATAACAGTAAAAGCTTTTATATCAAGAAATAATGTCCATATGTATAAATGCGGACTGAATGATAAAAACCACCTGTAAAAAGGTGGTTTTTGTCGTTATATCACTCTGCTCTTGCACAGGATGCAGAAAAAATCCATTACCAACTGTTCATTTGTTCATTTTCTTACAACGCAGTGCAGACGGCAGAAGCCGCGCTTTTCAAATATTTCCATGTGAAGACCTGCATTGCGGCACAGTTTTTTAATGTCCTCTCTGCCGTATATTCTTACGTCGCCTTTGCCGATAAGGTGAGCAAGAGGCATCTCGATAGTGTTGCAGAACCAGCGGACTGCTGCGGAATTCATGGTCATATCGCGAAGAACCAGTCTTCCGTTCGGGCGCAGTACACGGCTTACGCTGTTGAAGAAATCCTGCGGATTGGGATAGTGGTGGAAGCTCTCGCAGCAAATGACGACATCGAAGGAATTATCCTCAAAGGGAAGCTTTTCGCAGTCTCCCACAACAAGCTTAACATTTTTCATGTTCTTCCTTTTGGCTACCTCAATCATTTTCGGGGTAAGGTCGATACCAGTGTAATGCTTTTCGGGGTATTTTTTATGCAGCAGCGTCAGCATGGGACCTGTACCGCAGCCGCAGTCCAGAAGGTCGGTAAAGGGTTCTTTTTCGAGTTCTGCAAGAACATCGGGATAGTCCTTTTTGCACATGTTGTAAACGCCTGCATTGTCCGATTCGTATATTTCGGCAGCCTTTGTGAACTCCTTTACGGACAGTTCTTTGTATTCTTTTGGTGTCATAATATCATCTCCTGTAAAATCTTATCAAAGCAAGAAACCGCAGATAGTGTAAGTATACATTTGTCTATTGTTGTTAGAACTTGCTAACTATATTATATCACATATCTGTTTGTTTTGCAATATGTTTCATGTGTATAACCTCCGAACTGAAATACATATCCAATTTGACACTTTTTTCCACGTATTGACAAGTACCTCTCTATTGTTTTAAAATAGAATTATAAATGCAACATCGCACAAAGATTGTGTTGCGTTGCCTAAAGATTAAGGAGGTGCTGTATGAAAGCACACAGGATAATTGCTATAGCTGCCGCTGCTGTACTCTGGGTACCGCTCAATACCTCAGCAGCAGAAAAGGACTCGGCTTACAGGATAATCGGTTATCTGCCTGACTGGAACTACCGACCTTTTAACTCTCTCGACCTTGATGAAGTGACAAATATCAATATAGCATTCTGCAATCCCGATGAGAAGGGGAGACTGTACTGCTATATTCCCGAACAGGAGCTGAAAGATATTATCGCTAAAGCTCATAACAGTGATGTTGAAGTCTTTGCTGCACTTGGCGGAGGCGGTGGCTGTGACGGCTATCTTCAGCATCTCGATACTCAGGAAGAAATGGAATCATTCAATGCGAATATCATGGAATACTGCGAATACTACGGCTTCGACGGTATCGACCTTGATATAGAGCTCGGCTCCGATCATCCTGTCTGGAACTATTATGCGGACTGGTGCAATGAACTGCGTTTTCTGTGCGATGAAAGAGATATGGAAATGTCAACTGCTACAGCACGCTGGGTTGCGGAAAAGGTCACTCCCGATACCTTTGCGCTGTTCGATTTCGTGAACGTTATGGCGTATGACAATGACGAGGACAGATACTCGCACTCTTCTTATGATTACGCTGTAAAGTGCCTTGAATACTTCTCGGAGAAAAAGAAAATACCCGATGATAAGCTGGTTCTCGGGGTACCTTTTTACGGCAGAGGTTACAACGCCGCTGGTGAGCTGGACTGGAATTCGTACATGCCCTTTGCGGAGGCAGTAAACAAGGGAAGCGAGTACTACAGCGCCGATGTTTGCGAAGGAATTGCCTATAACGGTGCTGTTACAATGGCAAAAAAAGCGGAGCTTGCGAAGAACTACGGCGGTATTATGATATGGGAGCTTACTCAGGATGCAGCGGACGAACAGTCCCTTCTGAAGGTCATAAACGATACCCTTGCAAATGAGACTTATGTTGCAGGTGATGTTAACGATGACGGCAGTTTTGATACAGCGGATCTTGTACTCTTTCAAAAATGGCTTCTCAACGTGCCCGATGCGGAGCTGACGAATCTGAAGTCCGCAGATATCTGCGAGGACAGCAGACTTGATGTATTTGATATGTGTGCAATGAGGAAAATGCTTCCGTATTGAGACTCGCAGCCTGCGGAATTCGCCAAAGGCTTTTAATTATGTATCTGAGCCGTTACCATATCACAAAACGCAGTATAAGATAATCGATGACTGAAAACAGAACAGCAATTATAGTTGTGTACACGCAGCCAATAAGAAAGCCTTTGAAATGAAAGAACCAGTCCTTATACCCCTTGCATCCCTCTGTACCTTCTATCACTACCCATTTCGGTGTTATAAGGCAGATTATCAGCCAATCCATTACAAGCAGGTCTGCAACGTTCCATGTCATTGCTGCAATGAAAATATAGAGCAGCACCGACAGAAAGGAAGTCGGCTCGCTGTGAAAATGCAGAAGTCCGAATACGATCAGTGCGCCGAATATGACAAGTCCGCCGACTGCGCTGAACACCTTAGCATTTTTCTCCTGCTTTTCCAAAGGCTTTCCTATTGCCGAAGCAGCCTGTATATCCTTCGGATAGTCGTGGAGCATTGAATGCGGAAAAAATTTCAGTATCAGGAAAATATATATCATCCATAATACAGACCATAAAAGTCCTGCCGTCAACGAATTCATAAGTGGTTACCTCTTTTCGATAGTTAGTTTATTCTAACTATATTATACCACTATCCCTCATGTTTTGCAAGCTATTTCAGCTATGCAACATTTGCATAAAAAAGAGGTGACGACCGATACGATCATCACCTCTAATATATCACGTTACTTTTTTAAAGTCATACTAAAATGCTCAGAGATATTTAACTGTCTCTGAAAGTGCCTTCCTGCTTTCGTGGTTAGGGAGCGGTCCTGCACCCTCTGCGGCATAGCCGAGGTCAAGCACCATAAGTATCTCCTCGTTTTCGGGAAGTCCGAGTATTCCTGCAAGCTGGTCGGGATCGAAATAATTGATCCAGCAGCTGTCAACGCCTTCATCAGCGGCTGCAAGAATGAGATGTGTAGCAACTATCGTTGCATCCTCTGCACCCGAATCACGCTTTCCGCCGGGATAAGTGAACACTTCGTTCTTGTCAAATGCCACTACAAGAACTGTCGGCGCACCGTAACGGCAGGGCGTTGCCTGATCTATTTTTGCAAGCGCATCTGCCGACTGAAGCACATATATACGCTGCTCCTGTAAATTCTTTGCAGTGGGAGCAAGTCTGCCTGCTTCCAGTATCGCTGTGATCTTTTCTGCTTCGACCTGTTTTTCACTGTACTTCTTGCATGAATAACGGTTCTTTACTACTTCTTTGAATTCCATGATATTACCTCCTGAGTTGATTTGATAGAAAAAACAATGTCTGCTCAGCCCTTTCGGGCATAATGAACTTGTCATAATGTGACGCACAATGTATTATAACATATTATGATCTTTTTTTCAAGATATTTACCGCATGAAACTTCAATGCATACATGAACTGTCCGTAATGCTCAGACTTCCCTCGGGTACCTTATAATTCTTCAAGAGTTAACTGGCGGAGCAATAAATGGCAGAATGGCATTTTTTCCGCTTTATTGTACTTGAACTTACTATGTCGTTATGCTATAATCAGTATATGCAGCTCCGCACAAACGGCTGTATATGCATGAAAAACGCTATTGTTAAGTGCGGTGCAGGCAGTATATTTTTTATGATAACAAGGAGGTTCTGAAATGAAAATTTATGTAGACGCAAACGCAGGACGTGACGGCAACGGCTCTGAGGAAATGCCGTTCAAAAGAATAAATGACGCAGCAAGGATAGCTCAGGCAGGCGACGAGGTCATCGTTATGCCGGGTGTATACAGGGAGTACGTAGATCCTAAAAACGCGGGAACTTCCGACAAACGCATAGTTTACAGAAGTGCAGAGCCTCTTGGTGCCGAGATAACAGGTGCGGAGCTTCTCACAGGCTGGACTAAGTACAATGACAAAGTCTGGACCGCAAGTGTCGACAGCAGCATTTTCGGTGCATACGATCCATACACGACCTTTGTTTACGGCGACTGGTATTTTGCAGGCAAGACCAAGCACACAGGTGCAGTTTACCTCAATGACAAGGCTCTTTACGAAGCTGACAGCATTGATGCCTGCACAGCAGGAGAAAAGTCCGTATACTCATGGTGTCCCGAGGACTCGGTATACAAATGGTACGCTGAGGAAAAGGACGGCAGAACCATTTTCTACTGCAATTTCGGCGACAAGGATCCCAATAACGAAAAGGTCGAGATAAACGTCAGAAGAAGATGCTTTATGCCTTCAAAAATGGGTGTGGGCTATATCACCGTAAGCGGCTTCAGAATAAGCAAGGCGGCAACTACATGGGCTCCTCCTGCTGCATTTCAGGACGGCATGATAGGTCCCCACTGGTCAAAGGGCTGGATAATCGAGGACTGCGACATAAGCAACAGCAAGTGCGCAGGCATAAGCGTCGGAAAGTACTACGATCCCAAAAACGATCACTATTTCACCACCAAACACGTCAAAAGTCCCACTCAGATGGAGCGTGACGCTGTTTGCAGGGGACAGTTCCACGGCTGGCTGAAAGAAAAAGTCGGAAGCCACATTATCAGGCGCAATAATATCCACCACTGCGAACAGGGCGGAATAATCGGACGCATGGGCGGTGTCTTCTCAATTATCGAGGACAACCACATCCACCATATCAACAACATGATGGAGCTTGGCGGTGCAGAGATAGCAGGCATCAAAATGCATGCTGCAATCGACGTTACAATGCGCCGCAACCATATCCACCACTGCACTATGGGTATCTGGTGCGACTGGGAAGCGCAGGGAACACGTATCACACAGAACCTTCTCCACGATAATCAGAGTCCCGAATTTGCTCAGCGTCTCCCGGGCGGTATGATGAGTCAGGATATTTTCGTTGAAGTCAGCCACGGTCCAACGATAATAGATAATAATATCCTGCTTTCCGATGTCTCCCTCCGTATGCCTTCTGAGGGACTTGCTGTTATCCATAACCTCATATGCGGTTCGTTCACATCGATAGACGATGGCTGCGACGGTCTGGTGGACGGAAAACTCCGTCAGCGCTTTACTCCATATCACATCCCACACCGTACAGAGGTAATGGGATTTATGACTCTTCTTCACGGCGACGACCGCTTCTATAATAACATCTTCGTACAGAAATACGATACCGTTCCACATAATGGCACTACGGACAACGCCGAAGTCGGTACTCACCTGTTTGATGACTTCCCCACCTATGACGAGTGGATCGCAAACTTTGACATGGATTCGGATACTCCCGATATGTCGGGACTCGAAAAATATCACTGGAGCTACCTGCCTGTATGGTGTGACGGAAACGTTTACCTGAGCGGTTCAAAGAGTTGGAAAAACGAGAAAAACAAGTTCATAAGCAGCGAAAGCGTTAATATTGAACTTGAAGAGAAAAACAGCATGATATGTCTTAAAACCGATCTTTACAAGCTCATAGACAAATTCTCGGCAGGCATGATATCAACGGGAATGCTCGGTGAAGCATTCGAGCCCGAGCAGAGATTTGAAGCTCCCGACGGCAGAGACATCGTATTCGATTCCGACTATCTCGGAAATCACAGAGGTTCAGCGGTCATTCCCGGTCCCTTTGCGGAAGCCGCTGAAAACTACGAACTGTACTGATAACCTCTGCACGATTAAAAATACCGACCGATATCAATATATTTGTTGAGGGGAGCCTTCCGAAGAAGGTTCCCCTCTGTCTTACTGCAATGCAGTTTACTTGTATTTACCGTCGGAATATGGTACAATATCCGTAGCAGAAAAATTTTTTTGAAAAAAGTGAAACCTTTTCCGCTGCTGAAGTGTATTATGAGTGTAAAGGTCCTGACGAGATCTTATGAAACGTTTCAAAAAGGATGAAAAATTATGACAGATGATAAATTCATATGGGCATATGAAGAATACAGAAAAACGGTCTATTCCGTCATATACAGCTATGTTCGGAACGCCGATGACGCTTCCGAACTCTCACAGGATACCTTTATCAGGCTATACACATACGATGGCAGCTTTGATTCGGACGAGCATATGAAAGCATGGCTTATCAGAGTTGCTATAAACAGCTGTAACAATCATTTCCGAAGTAAAAAGCACATTTCCGCTTCTCCGATACCCGATGACCTTCCCGCAGATGAGGATCACGAGCTTGATGAGATCATAGGCGAAGTGATGAAGCTTCCCGAAAAGTACAGGATCCCTGTTCACTTATTCTACTATGAGGAGTACAGTATCAGCGAAATAGCAGATATACTTGAACTTCCCGAAGCTACCGTGAAAACAAGGCTCAGAAGAGGCAGGGACAAGCTGAAAAATACACTCAGAAAGGAAGATTGGCTGTGAACGAAAATCGCTACAAAAAAGCAATGGACGACGTATGTGATAAACATTTCAATTTGACCGCTGAAGAAATGCTCGCAAAAGCAAAAGCATCAGCAGGTACAGAAAGGGATATCACTATGAAAAAAACTACAAAAAGAAGAATAATAGGAAGAATAATAGGAACAGCTGCAGCTTGTCTCATAATTTCAGGTACAACTGCAACAGCACTGGGATACGGTCCCCTCAGCGAAACTTTCCGCAGCTTTTTCGGTAAGGACGAAACTACCGCAGAAATAATCGAACAGGGACATTACTGCAATGTTGGACAGGAGCAGTCCGACGGCATTTTCACTGTTATGCTCGATTCTGTAACAGGTGATAAGACTTCTCCGAAGCTTATTTTCAAGGTAACTGTCAACGACAAAGTCCTCGCTGAAAAGAATGACAGGTTAAAGCTCAGCGCTTACATCCTGAACGAGGATAAATACTATAACCATATCGATGAATACGGTACCTGGGATGCATACGGCGAAAAAGATCCGCAGGTAAACAATATGTACCACGTATGTATGGACGGTCCCGCCGCATTTATGATAAACGAGGAAGAAGTCATCGCCGCAGTAAAGCAGATAAGCTTTGAGAACGATCCCGAAAATCAGGTCTTTGATTACGATGTGGATATGGAATACAGATTTATAGTTCCCGATAAGGCGCTTAAGGATTCATTTATGGATTTCTCGAAAGATATTATTCTGAACAGCGGTAATGTGGAGTATAAACTGCACTATGCCGAGTATGGTTCATATGACTCTTCCTTTGGATTTACCTTTGATTTCCTCGGTAACGATCTTGCCGGAGACGAGACGGATTATACCGCAGTTTGCGGTAAATTCGACAATGACTGGCACGAGTTTGCAAAGGACTTCATTCTCAGTGTGGACGGCGTTGAGTATTCTCCTAAGGAGATCGGCTATAGCTACTGCGACACGGAAGGTGAAGCCTTTGAAGCAGGAAAATGCAGCACATGGATGTCATTCCCGTCAGTCGATTTTGAATCCGCTGAAAGTGTAGAGCTCATTGCAGGCGGAGAGACTTACAGGCTGAAATAATAGCATACAGCAGTTTGGAATAACGGACTATTAAACACGAAAGGTAAAGAATAAAATGGCAAAAAATAACAGCGGAAAGAAAACTGCTTTTCAATTGCTGACAGCCGCAGTATTTATACTTGCAGGCATAGTTTACACATATGTGTCCGCTTCAGAGATCATGGACGAATATATGACCAAAGCACAGGTAAATGCAAGCTGGTCACTCCCCGAAAGCACTGATAAGCTTACCTCAGATAACATTATCAGAACAGTATATCGTGGATGGCAGGATGAATACTGGCATCCGGATGATGACATGGGATTTTACGGTGAACTTGATCTCAGCAGCGGTCAGAAAATATGTTCAGGCAATTTCCTTTCGGTCAATTACGCGGCTGCTAACTGGGATGAAAACAGGATAATCCCCGTAAGCGATGATTTCAAGGCAGATCAGACGATGGGTACGCCGTTTATCTTCATAAACAGCGATGCCCTCAACGCAAAATGTGATGATAACTTTATCTTTGACGGTACATTGAAGTACAAGAAATACTCTACAGACGAAGAAGTCGTTTATAACATCGGAAGCAATCCGTATGCTTCTGCTTCCGATGCAGTTCCTGTATCAGAATGGTGCGGAGATACTGAACTTGAGATCCGTTATTTTAAGATGGCAGATACAGAAAACGAAGCAAAGCTGAACAAAATCGCTGAAGAACTGTTTACCGCCTCTCGTGAAAAGTGGAATGGCAGTGAAGATCAGAGCTTTTCTGATAAAAGAATAACTACTTCATACTATGCACAGTCAGAATACGTTGATCAGCTGAATGCCTCCATATATGGTGTGTACGTTTTCAAACCGCTGAATATCGCTGTCAGAAAGAATCTGCCGGTATACATCATCGGAGCGGCAGTACTTGTATTGCTGGAAGCAGTCTTAATCTTTATGAAAAAACACAAGGCTGAATGATGAACAGACAGTCAGCCGGAAAGAGGATGAAAATGAAAAAGATCATTATTGCAATAGGTGCTGCAGCACTGATAATAGCAGGTATATGCGGAACCGCTCTGTACAGATACGTGAGCAATGTGCCGAAAGTAACTCCTAAACAATCGGTATTCGATGTGGAGTCCGGACGTTCATATTCACTGGAGGAACTGGCTGATGTCAGATGCAAAGGCGGTTACAGCGGTGAAATGCGTATCCTTGACACGAATATCAGTGATGCGGAAATAAAAAAAGACAGCAAGGACACGCTTTATGCAGGCTCGGAGGCAGGATATATCCATTTAGCTGCATCGGGACGCGGCGATCATTCGGAATACGGCGAAGAGACTGAGTTTTACGTGTTTACCGCTCTCAGTCAGGCACAGCAGGAAGATCTTGCAAAAAAGCTGTCTGCTCTGTTTGAACAAGTGGACGGCAATATCAGGAAGGAGCATTTAAAGGATGAGAATGCTGAGGTTCAGTACGCTGCTGTAACTGTCTGTTTATCTGATTACAATGCTGATGGTAAGAATATGTCTCCGACATTTTACTCGGAATACAAGCTGTCAGACGGCGGTACACAGAAACTGGTCACAGGTACATCGGCTGTAACGAACGGCGATAAGATCACGCTCGAAGGCTGTGAGTCTAAAACAGATACGCCGATGAGTGACGGATTGTGTACGGTTGATGTTATGCGAAATGTGTTTGATAACTGCGATAAACAGGCAGCCGATAATTCCATAGTTCAGGATTATACATGGAAGAAACTTGGGTATGGGTTATATGCGGTCTTCTCTCCCGAAAGCTATAGAGAGAATGGTCTGGCGGACATGGACTCCGCTTTATACCACATTATCAGTTACGCCGCTGACGTTACAGGAGCGGTTTCTGATGATAAGTAAAAAAATAAGGCTGCATAGGTTATATGCAGCCTTGAATGATGAGCCTTGCCTGTCTTTTCGATACGTTCCTCCCCGGAGAGTTCTGCATTTCCGAGGGATTGTTCCGCGCCGTGACGATGTTTCAAAACAGTCTTGCCAAGCTGAGGACTTTGTGGTATGATTATATAAAATGAATAACGGAGGAAATGAAAATGCAGAACATAATGTTTGCCCCTGTTGAGGACGGTACTTTCAGCGTTGTGGGTTATGAGGGAGATGAGGAGAAAGTTGTCATACCTCCCGAATACGGCGGCTCGAAGGTAACTGTTATCTGCGATAAGGTATTTGCGGGACACAGTGAGATAACGTCCGTAGAGATACCCGATTCCGTGACTGATATGGGCGAATTCGTATTTGACGGCTGCTGGTCCCTGAAAAACATAAGGCTTCCTTCCGAACTCCGCTACCTTTGGGGATATACATTCTGCCGATGCGGTATAGAGGAGATAACGATACCCGATAAGCTCGTATCGATACCACCCTTTGCGTTCAAAGAGTGCAGAAATCTGAAGAAAATTGTATGCGGTAAAGGACTGAAAAAGGTGTACTCATGGGCATTTGCAGGCTGTGATTCGCTTAAGGAAACGATTTTCCCCGAGAATACGGATATAAGTCCCGATGCTTTCAAAAATAAGGAACTAAATACCTGAGCGGCAACGGCAAAATAGATGCAAACGATGCAACACTTGTCCTTGTGAACTACTCGCTGGAATTATTAAATTAGAAAAATGAAATAAATATCAGCCGGCATTATGCCTAATATCATTAAGCTAATACCTTTTCCAAAATTTTATTAGAAAGATGTTATATTTTTATTAGTTGCTGCGAGTGTTATATATATAAGGAATACTTAATCTGAGGTCAGCGGAAGAATATTACGGAAGAAATATGTACGACGCTGTACATAACATAAACGGAGGTTTGAAAATGAGAAAATATACAAAAGAAATAGCGACCATTTTGGCATCTATGGCTATAAGTACAGCTGTAACGTCCAATTCAGCATCATCGGAAGAACTAATTCATACAGAAAGTGCAGCAACTTTCTCTGAGAGCAAAACTGTCACATCATACACAAATGAAGTATGGGACCGACCTGAATATCCTGTAACAACTATTCCGCCTTTAGCAGGTACTATAGTTGCATCACCGCCAACTACGACATCTACAACAACGACCGAAGCTGTTCAGCCCTATGAAGATGAGGAATGGGAAACACCTGAATATCATGCATCAACTATCCCTCCTTTAGCAGGTACTATAGTTGCATCACCGCCAACTACGACATCTACAACAACGACTGAAGCTGTTCAGTCCTATGAAGAAGAGGAATGGGAAACACCTGAATATCCTGTAACAACTATCCCTCCTTTAGCAGGTACTATGGTTGCTTCACCGCCAACTACGACATCTACAACAACGACTGAAGCTATTCAACCCTATGAAGAAGAGGAATGGGAAACACCTGAATATCCTGTAACAAATATCCCTCCTTTAGCAGGTACTATGGTTGCTTCACCGCCAACTACGACATCTACAACAACGACTGAAGCTGTTCAGTCCTATGAAGAAGAGGAATGGGAAACACCTGAATATCCTGTAACAACTATTCCTCCTTTAGCAGGTACCATGGTTGCTTCACCGCCAACACCTGCTGATACTGAAACAGAGCCTTTTATTATACCTCAACTTTCTGATGCGGTAGATGTTCCCAACGGCGATGTTAATTCAGACGGAGAAACAACTCTTGCAGATGCTCTGGCAATACTCCAGTATATATCTAATCCAAGCAAATATGAGCTCAGTGAGGATGAACTTTTACAAGCAGACGTATTTAATCCCGGCGACGGAATAACACCTATGGACGCACTTGTAATACAGAAGCTTGATGCAGGCTTGTATGATTCACTGCCTGTAATAGAGTAATAATGTATTTTAATTAATAATAATTCAAGGACTCTTTGGGTAATGTCATTAACCTAAGATAATCCGTCAGAAATGCAATATAAAACAGGACAGGGAGACTTCTCCTTGTCCTGTTGCTGTTTATGCATAAGATACGGTCATTTCAGAAAGCTTCGGAAAAAATCCAGCTGTTCCTGATTGGCTTTTACAGCGTTTTCGTCCCTGACATTACAGTGGAAAACGTGACCGAGCCTGTTATTGTCATCGCCGTAAATCTTTGAAATGTACCTGACTCCCATTGCTTTCAGGGCATCCTCCATAGGCTTCATGTCGTTCTTCATGAAGTCGTCGTTAGCGGTCAAAAGGAAGCAGGGCGGATAATCCGCTGTAACATGGGCGGTAAGGTGAAGAAGTCCAAGAACCTTTTCCCTGTTCTCTTTCGGAAGAATATCGACGTAGAAATCAGCCTTGTCCAGAGCGGTGTAGCATCCGCAGTTCAGTCCAAGTGCGCGGAGTTTCAGTCCCTTTGGAGCTTTTACGGGAAATTCCGATGCATACTTGTCATTTGTCAGTATACCTGCATATACAGCGATGCCAGAAGCACCTGCGGAGTCGCCTATGCCGAACAGCGAATCTGCATCAAGACCGTACTTCTCAGCATTCTTCAGTACAAAGCGGAACACCTCGTTTATATCCTCAAATGCGGCAGGGAAGCGGTTTTTCGGTGCAAGACGATAGCTGGGGTTGACTACCGCAAAGCCTTTTTCAGCCAGTGACATGCAGTAGTAGCGGTAGGTCTCTTTGGTGCCGTATACCCATCCGCCGCCGTGGAAGTTAACTATAGTCGGCAAAGGGCCGTTTTTTCCTTTGGGACGGTAGATATCAAGAAGTCCGTACTTCTTATCCCTGCCGTAAGTGATATCAAAGAAGCACTCGATACCATCGGGGACGGTCAGTCCCTTGTCCCTTGCATCGTCGCTTCGCTTGCACATCATTTTAAATATCATTGTTTGCAGTGACATGGCTATTCTCCTTTAAATCGAGATTTCCCATAAGCTGCTCGAAGGTTATCCCGAAACGATAGGCTATTTCGTGAGCGTAGCTTTTGCCGTCTGGTTTCTTGTAGCTTACCTTGTATGAACGTTTTCCGTTATCGCTTTCCATGACCAGACTTACTGCCTTACAGACTGCATTTTCAGTTTTACCGTAGGAATCGGCTTTTTCCGCAAGTTCGTGCATATGGGTGTTGAATACAGTACGTGCCCCGAGACAGCAGAGGTACTTTATGGCGTCCTCGGCGATGTACAGCGACTCAGTGTGGCTTGTGGTAGCAAAGGATTCGTTAAGGAGAACAAGGCTTCCGCTGTCGGCATTTTTGCTTATCTCGCAGAATCGTGAAGCTTCTTCGCCAAGGCGTCCCAGTGAGACGGTGTGTTCCTCCTCCACAGGGAAATGAGTGAATATACCCGTACACAGCCTCACTGCCGCAGAGGATGCAGGCACAAAGACACCGCTCTGATACAGAAGGAAAGCAAGTCCTATACCCTGAGTGAGTATGGTCTTTCCGCCGCGGTTGGGACCTGTAAGCAGCTGAACGGTCTTATCGTTGGTGAACTCGATATCATTGCACACTATCTCGTCGCTTACAGTACCGATAAGGCGGCATATAGCCAGTTTTACGTTATAAAATCCTCTGAATCGTGTATCGTCCTCTGAGCTTTCTCCCATACAGCAGGGAAGTCCGTCGGCAGTCAGCTTGCGTTCAAGCTCGATAAACCGCAGATAGAAAAGCACTTCATCCGCAAGTTCGCCGAGAGCCTTTCCGCTGATATCCACGTATTTGTTCAGTGTCTTTTTCAGCTTGTCCGTCATTGAAGGGAGCATACGCTCGATTATCTTGTTAAGGTTGTTCATAAGGGGGCTGTCCGATGCGGTGTAGTCGGCAACAGAGGCAGCCAATCCGTCTTTTTGTGCGATAAGGAACCTGAATTTCTTCACGGACTTGTTAAGGCTGTCCCCGTGAGTTTCTATGGAGAAGGGCATCAGTTCCTTATCGTTTATCCTGTCTTTCCTCTGGTACTTTATGAAGTTTTTCAGGGCGCTCTGTTCAGTGAACCAGAAGGAGTTCAGGGAGATTATACCTGTCTCTATTGGGTAAAAATCGCTGTTGAGATTGACACCGATAGTCAGACTTCTTACGTTGTTTATCTCATCGGAAATGATGCCGATATCCTTTGTGAGCTCCTCAAATCCGCTGTTGTTATAGATACGTGTCACCATTTCCGCAAAGCGTTTCATTCCTTCCGAGCGGAATTCCACACCGTCCACAACTTCTTTCAGCATGTATATCGAACGGATGTAGCTTTCGAGTGATTTCAGTCTTGTAAGGAGGTCATAGATAGTGGAACCCTCGTCGATGCGGTTATTGCGGTCACGGACGTAAAACCGCATGGAATCGAAGATATCGTACATGCGCTCACAGACATCGTAATGCTCTCTCAGGTCGGAATAGACCTTTCTGCGGTATCCCACAACTTTCATATCGCAAGGCATATCGAGAAGTATATTTGCTATGACTTTCTGTTCGGCACCGTTAGACGATAGATTTTTGGCAATGAAATCGATATCAAGATCGTTTGCGGTACATTTGCCGAGTCGGAAGCATTTTTTTGTATCATCGGGAAAAAGAAGACTGAGATCAAGGCTATAGTTATTCATGCTGTCTTTCATATATGTACTCCTTTAGAATTATTTCATCATGATAAATGCAAGATTTTGTCTGCCCCTGTCGCCGCGTCTGTAAGAGTAAAAATCCGTGTCGTGAAAGGTACATTCCTGCGAGACTGATATGTTTTCCACGGGAATGTGTTCTTTCATTGCCTTTAAGCGTATAGTCCGTGAGAGGTCGAGATACAGGCTTTTCTCACGGTAAGCAAAGAGCGTTCTGAGTTCATTTTCCGTAAAGTTATCCGCAAATTCCCTCCTGACTTCTTCTCCGACTTCATAGCATCCCGGACAGATATGCGGTCCGATGATGACATGTATTCTCTCGGGTGAAGCACCGAGCCACTGCATTTTAGCCACAGCGTTATGAACGATGAAGCCTGTCGCTGAACGCCAACCGCAGTGCAGAAGTCCGATGACGCCTGCGCTCTCATCCGCCAGATATACAGGTACGCAGTCGGCGGCGATTATACTGAGGACGAGTCCCTTTTCGGCAGTTATGAGACCGTCCACCTTTTTCAGCTCGTTGTCCTTTATAACGCCCGAGCCGCCGTGTTCAGCGCATACTATCTCCGTTTTATCACCGCCTGCCTGATAGGGACGGACTATATTTGTCAGTGAGATACCGAGTCTGCTGCTAAGTGAGATGTAGTCACATGTAGGCGGATCGAAAGGTTCGTTTCTCGTCCATACACCTTTATTTCCCGAAGTGAATCCGCCGTATGCGAAGCTGTTGTTAATAAGTGTTATTTCTTTCATGATAGCTCCATAGGTCCGACAGGTGAAATGCTGTTCACCTGAAAATTTTTATTGTTCTGAATACCTGTTCGGCAGTATCTGCAAGGGAAGCGTATGCCGCGGAAGTGTCCATAGCCTGTTTGAGAGTGCATACGTTCCGCAGAACAGGAAAGAAAGCATCGATACCCTGTTCGTTGCAAAGCTCCGCGCCTTTACGGATTGCACCGCTGAAGGCTATAACGGGCTTGCCGTACTTTTTTGCAATGGCGGCTATCCTGACGGGAGCCTTACCCATTGCGGTCTGACTGTCGAGGCATCCTTCCCCCGTTATAACTATGTCCGCAGTACTTATTTCGCTTTCGAGACCTGTTTCACGTATAATGAGGTCCGCACCCGAACGCAGTTCCGCATCAAGGCAAT
>AUXO013180983.1_pt1 | contig 33294 bp, 23 predicted proteins | sample 768731 | NCBI WGS metagenome assembly AUXO01 (sample SAMN02715735, study PRJNA202380) | gut metagenome | biome: sheep rumen | host: Ovis aries | place: New Zealand: Palmerston North
TGCCGGATAACGTCCGGTAGAGGCGACTCTCAGGCTAGTGCAACAGAAATATACCGCTGCTTAAGCAGTAAGGGTGAAAAGGCAGGGTAAGAGCCTACCGTTTGGCTGGTAACAGTCAAAGCCATGTAAACCCCATCCGAAGTAAGACCGAATAGAAGACATAAGGTGGTCCCGCCTGTCTTCGGGTAGGTCGCTTGAACTTGTTGGCAACAGCAAGTCTAGATAGATGATCATCCACGACATAACCCGGCTTATCGTCTCACTCATTATAAAAAAAGAAAAATCGCTCAGACCATAAGGTCCGGGCGATTTTTTGGTATTCCCACTGAATTAAATATTAAAAATACCTCCGCCTATAAACTCTCTAAGAAGAGAATTGTTTGGAACCTGGTCTCCACTTACCGCCAAAAAATAATCCAGGAATTTTAAAAGACGTTTCGCCTCAATATATTCCGGACAATCCCTTGGAACACTGAATAAAAGTGGCTCCGCATAGGTTTTTAAAACCGATAACTCATAAACCAAAGCAGAATTAAAGGTTGCATCTGCATCCTCCTGGAAAGGGAAGATATATGCTTCCTCTCCCGCTCGAACCGATGGCCATCTTTGAATGGTTTCCACCGCATTCGTTCCACGGGTTCTGGCATCTCTTACCATACGACGTAAAAGACGACCATCTGAGGTTGGAATTCGATTATGTTCATCAATGTTTAACTGAGTCAAGGCACTAATATAGATCTTATATTTATTTTCCTTTGGAAGAGAATAAGATAAAGCATCATTTAAACAGTGGATTCCTTCAATGACTAAAATATCATCCTCCCCCATTAATAGTTTATTTCCCTTATATTCCCTATGACCTGTAATAAAATTAAAAGTTGGTAACAAAACCTCCTTACCGGCAAGTAAATCTGTCATATCCTTATTGAAACGATCCACATCGATTGCCTCAAGAACCTCATAATTGTTATTCCCATTTTCATCCTTAGGGGAATCCTCTCGATTTCTAAAGTAATTATCTACCGCAATCGGATGAGGATTTAATCCATGGGCCTTTAACTGAATACATAAACGATGTGAAAAAGTGGTCTTTCCGGAAGAGGAAGGTCCTGCAATCATAATCAAACGTTTCTTTGGATTATCTGCAATCGTTTGAGCAAGATCTGCAATCTTTTTTTCCTGAAGTGCCTCTTGAACCAACATAATATCGGTAATATGACCTTCTGTTATTTCCTCATCCAAGGCTCCCACGGTTTCCACATTCATGGTTTTCTCCCATTTGGTAGATTCTGTTAGAGCAGAAAATAGTTTTTCATGGTTCCCAACCTCAGGTACCCTTTCTGGATCCCTTCGATCCGGCATCATCAAAAGCACTCCGTCCTTGTATTTTACCAAGTTAAAATACTTTAAATAACCAGTACTTGGAACCATATATCCATAGTAATAATCTTCATAACCCTTTAAACTATAGAGGTTTGCCTCAGAACCTCTACGGAATTTAAATAACTGTTCCTTGGCGTACATTCCATGCATATGGAAGAGCTCAATGGCCGCATCTGTATTAATGGAACGCTTGCCAATTGGAAGATCTTCCTTTACATAATCCCTCATCTTATCTTCTACCTTTAAGACCAGGTCAGCTGTTAATGCTCGATCTCCTTCTACCTGGCAATAAAGGCCTTTTCCCAAGGTAAAATCCACATAGATTTTCTTAATGTGCTTGGCACCTAACACCTCATGAAAGGATTTTAGCATTAAAAGCAGGCAAGATCTCCGATAGGTCTCACAGCCATCCTTGTCCCGATAGGTAAGAAAATGAACTTCACAATCCTTTTTTACCTTATAGGTCAACTCCTTTAATTTATGATGATTCACCACAGCTAATAGTACCTGGTCCTTAACTTCTATTTGGCAATCCTTTAAGATTTCCTGAAAACTGCTGCCAACCTGATACTGCTTTGCCACTCCATCTACAGTAACAATAATCTTTTTTCCTTCTGTCATTGTTTATTCACCTCTAGTTAAATATCCACAAATCCTTTGACACTCCCTTTGGTAAGGAAAACCTATTTTCTCTTTTTCCCCATTTAAGTGCAAAAGAATTTCCTGTCTTTTTTTATAAATATGTCTTAAATACTCTTCAAATTCCCTTGTGGGATGAAGGAAGCCGTAAACTCCATGGGCAAGGAAAAACTCCTTTAATCCAATTGAATCCTTTCCCCACAAGACACTTGCTTTTTCACACTCTTTTTCCCAACGTTCTTTCGCCAAAGGATCTTTTATACATTTTACAATAAAATAATATTTTCCATCCTCAATCACCATCTTCTCCTGAGAAATCCATAAGCCCATCTTCAGGATTTCCTCTCGAAAGTAAGCCAGTTTCGTTTGAGGGGAAAGCACTAATTCCGAAACCGATTCTAATACCTTCTGTCCATTTTTTAAAATAGAGATAATCAATTCCCCACCCATTCCGGAAATGGTGATTGTTTCTGCTTCTCCCGGATTTAACCCGGAAAGTCCATCACACAAACGTAAGTTCACCCGATCTGTCACCCCTTCCTCTGCGATATGAGTGGCAGCCATCTTTAAGGGTTCTTCCCTTAAATCACAGGCAATCACTCTTGGGGCAATCTTATTTTTCACTAAATAAATCGGAATATATGCATGATCGGTTCCTATATCACAAACAGAATTGCCGGGACTTACCATCCCGGCAATCTCTATCATCCTTTTAGATACTATCATCTAATCCTCCAAGAAACCGCGAAGTTTATCACTACGACTTGGATGCATCAACTTGCGAATAGCTGTTGCTTCGATCTGACGAATTCGCTCCCTGGTAAGCTGGAATCTTTCTCCCACCTCTTCTAAGGTTCTGTTTCGTCCATCTAATAGTCCAAATCGAAGATTTAATACTTCTCGTTCCTTCTCATTCAATGTGTTTAATACATCTTCTAACTGTTCATGTAAAAGCGTACGCTCTGCAGCCTTCTCAGGTGGTTCAATTCCATCATCCTTAATTAAACTACCCAAAGATGAATCTTCCTCATCTCCCACCGGAGTTTCAAGGGAAATCGGATCCTGGTTTAACTGCTTAATCTCTCTTACCCTGTCCTCGGTAATATCCATTCTCTCAGCAATTTCAGCATCACTAGGCTCTCTTCCTAATTCTACTGTTAATTCTCTTTGAGTACGAAGCGTTCTATTTACAATCTCACCCATATGAACCGGAAGACGAATCGTTCTTCCCTGATCGGCAATGGCACGAACAATTGCCTGACGAATCCACCAAGTGGCATAAGTCGAAAACTTGAATCCCTTAGTATAATCATACTTCTCAGCAGCCTTAATCAATCCAAGATTTCCTTCCTGAATCAAATCCAAAAACTGCAATCCACGGTTGGTATAACGTTTTGCCACACTAACCACCAGACGAAGATTTGCTTCTACCAAACGGCTCTTTGCCTCTGGATCACCCTCTTCCATCTTCTTAGCAAGTTCAATTTCTTCTTCCTTGGAAAGAAGGGCTACACTACCAATCTCCTTTAGATACATACGAACAGGATCACCTGCTCCATCCCCACTACCTAAAGTGCTGATATACATAGACTCGTTCTTTAACTGGTCCGCATCTTCCTCTAATTCCTTAGTGATTTTCTCATCAAAGATTTCATCATAACGCTCTGAAAAATTCTCATCCGGATACTGGGTATAGTGCTTTTCTACTGCCTTACCATAGTCTGCTGCTAACTCGCTATCAAAGTCATCGATAAAAACTCCAACACCACTTCTTAAAGATTTGGTAAATTTTTTCTCAAGCTTTTCGATTTCATCAATTGCCTGTGTTTCACTCGCTGTCTTCTTCATAACTGTTCCTTTCCTAAACATTAGCTATCAATTGAGACTGATATGTAAGCCCTCAATCTCTTTACGTTTGTTTATTACCTTGCTAATTTCACTAAGATCCGTTGAATTTGTCGTAACGGTCTCAATATGTTTCATACAGATTTTTTTCACCGTGTCATTCAAAGCTCTTTCCCTTTGCTTTAAATCAAGCTCTCCTTCCAGAGGCTTATGAAAAAGTCCTGCTACTTCGTTTTGTTCCTCCTCCAGTTCAAATGCACTAATAATCCTAGCAGGATTCACATTGCCATCCTCCAACTGCTCATAAAGCAATCTGGCAACCTTTTGCATCAATGGACTGGTAAAATATTCCGGAAGAAGATAATCCCTGGTTTTTTTATAAATCAGAGGATCCTCAATCATCCAGGTAAGTAAAATCCGTTCGGAGGCAACTACACCATCCTCCAGTTTTTTCTTTCCCTTCCTTAAAGGTCTTTCCTCCTCTTCTACCGGACCTGCTCTCCTATCCGGCTGTTTCACATAATATAAGGCCTTTTGTTTTACCGAACTCTTTAAAAGATCAATCGGAATCATAAATTCCCTGGAAACCGCCTCTATATAATTGCTTCGCTCAAGTTCATCCTGAAAGTCTGAAACAAGCCGATTGGCAACTTCTGTTTCAAAATTCGTCTTCGCTGCCGGATCAGTTATATCGTAATTGGTCTTTAGCTGACGAATGGTATAAAGGAAATGATTCTCGGCCTCATCCATTCGTTTTTGAAATTCTTTCTGTCCTAAATTCTTAAGGAATTCATCCGGATCCTTATGAGGATTCAGATTTATCACCTTAAGATTCAGGCCGGAAGAACGAAGAATCGGAATGGCTCGAAGGGCTGCCTTGACTCCTGCTCCGTCACTATCAAAACATACATAAACCGTATGAGCATAACGCTTCATCAAAGATCCATGTCCCGAAGTAAAAGAAGTACCTAGGGCTGCTACCGCATTGGTAAATCCCGCCTGATGAAGTGAAATCACATCCATATAACCTTCACAGATAATAAGGGAATCTGTTCTTGCCCTTCTTGCATAGTTTAATCCATATAAAACCCTGCTTTTCTCGAAAATTTTCGTTTCCTGAGAATTTAAGTATTTAGGCTTTCCGTCTCCCATGACCCGCCCACCAAAGGCAATTACATGGTTATTAACATCCATAATAGGAAACATCACCCGGTTCCAAAACTTATCGGTCACTCCCCGATCTGTATAAGAAAACAAACCAGATTCCTTTAATTCATTATCCTGATAGCCCTTGCTTTTTAAGTACTTATAAAGCCCCAAACCGCCTTTTCCCGCATAACCCAAACCAAAATGGGTAATGGTTTCCTCACTTAGGCCTCGTCCTTTCAAATAATCATAGGCATGCTTTCCTTCTTCTTGTTTTAAAAGAAAATGGAAATAACGAGCCGCTTCTCGATTGATTTCTAACAAGCGGTCCCTCATCCTAGCTTCCGAACGGTCTACCATGGTGGTTGGTCCTTCCGGCAAAGTGACTCCAGCCCTTTGGGCCAGGTCTTTTAAAGCTTCCACAAAACTGATGTTCTCATACTTCATCAAAAAAGTGAATACGTTTCCCCCTTCTCCACAACCAAAGCAATAAAACATCTGCTTATCCTGGGATACCGAAAAAGATGGGGATTTTTCATTATGGAAGGGGCATAGGGCCACATAATTACTGCCTGATTTTTTTAAGGATACGTACTGGGAAATGACAGATACAATATCATTCTTTTCCCGTACTTCTTCCACAATCTCTTCCGGATAGTACATCTGTCACTCCTTTCTAACGCTCTAACACAATCTCATACTTTTCTATAAAGTCCCTACTGCTTTCTTGCAAAGCAAGCATGGTTCTTATCATCCTTACCGGTTAACATCAATGTTGGCTCATCCTTATCATAATTCCAGCATGGAATCACAAGATAGGTCTCCGTTAATGGTCCAAGCTTAAGTTCTAACTCATTCATCTGATTTAACTGCCAACTTCCAAGAATACTTCCCGCTCTAACATGTCCATCATTGGTAAGTTCCATTGGGAAGGAAGTCGTCAATCCCTGTGGAATCGTTGGTAATAATGAGATTCGATCATAACGGCCAATCAATTCTGAACGCTTTACAATCTGCTTCTTTTCACCGGCATATACCGATGGAGAAACCACTGGCCATCCATCTCTAGTCCAAAGCATTGGGTAAACATGCATCAAAGATATTTGACCATGATCAAAGTCACATGGACGAATGTGACATACCATAAACCACTCATCCTCATTCAACTGAAGAACCGAGTTATGACCCGGAGCCATATAGGCCTCACCCTTACCAAATCGGTAAGAAGCAATCATCATAAAACCGGTTTCATAATCCGGATAGGAAAAATCTGTCATCTCTCTACCATTTGGATCCTCATATGGTCCTGTAATATTTTTACTTCTTCCGACTCGAACGTTGTAATCCGAATTCAAAGAACCATAGGAAACAAAGAGATAATAATATCCGGTCTTTTTATTATAACGAACATAAGCTCCTTCTACTGCTGCATCTGACCAAAGAGGTCTGGTGGCAAGCATTCTTCCATACCCCTCTTCCTTTGCCAAACCAGTCTTAGGATCTAACTCAATCATATAAATGCCTCTCCAAAAAGAACCATATGGCATATATAGTTTTCCGTTTTCCACATCCTCTACGATATTAGCATCAATGGCATTCCGTTCTGAATCGTGATCGGTTTTCATGGCAATTCCACGATATGTCCATGGTCCCTCTGGATTATCTGCCACCATAAGGAAAATAATGGAACGACATACTCCAAACTTAGAGCATGAGAAGTACAGACGATACTCTCCATTGCGCACATCAATATCCGGTGCCCATACGTCTTCTCCTCCAACATACTCCACAACTTCCTCTGGAGTTTTATCAATAATACGTCCCATTCTTTCCCAATGAATTAAGTCCTTTGACTTATAATATAAATTGTGGGTACAGTAAGCATAATATACTCCCGTTTTTTCGTCTTTATAAATTGCCGGATCATGTGCCCACCACACACTGTTTTCTGGAACCGGCAATAATTTTCCATCCGGACCCCTCTCTGGCTTTCCGCCGAGAAACGCCCCCTGTTCTGGGTAAATCATAACAAAACCTCCCTCAAATGTGCATACTCGTCCATTTCGATTATATGATAAGAAGACCTTATTTGCAATCGTTTTCTGAAAGAAAGTATCTAGACTCCACGAAAATCAAAGGCAGGAATAAAACTTTCCGAAATAGCTTCTCCTTCCTGCATATACCCCTTGCTAATCCCTAAGTGGCAAGCATAATCTACCAGTTCTTGATATTCCCGCTCTCTCACCCTTTCTCTTAGTTTTGGATAGTCCTTTAAATGCTCTGTTAATGGGGTATATTGGTTTAAAAGGGAAAAATAAACTTGATCCTTGTAGCTTTGATATAAGTCCTTTACGATCATTTTAGCCTCTAATAATCCTCCCGGCATGAGCAAGTGACGAACAATTACTCCGTGCTTCATTTGCCCCTTCTCATCTAGATCACATACCTTTCCATAGCGCCTCTTTAATTGACTGACCATTTCAGAGATACAGGCCCTTGCAGCAGCTGGATAACCTGGAGCCTTTAGGTATTCTATGGATTTCTTTTCTGTATAGAATTTAAAATCCGGCAAATAAATATCGATTAAGCCATCTAATAGTTTAACACTTTCCACCTGTAGGTAGGAGGAAGTGTTAAACACAAAGGGCAAATCAAATCCTTGATCCTTCGCCTGTTTTATCACTTCTGCCACAATAGGCACATAAACATCTGAGGTTACCAGATTAATATTACAAGCTCCCTGCTCCTTTAATTCATAAAAAATTTCTAACAAGCGTTTCCTAGAAACTTTTTTTCCTAATTGACGATGGGAAAGGTCATAGTTTTGACAAAAGACACATCCCAGATTACAACCGGTAAAAAAGATTGCTCCACTTCCTGTCTCCCCGGTAATACAGGGCTCCTCCCACATATGAAGAGCGGCCCTTGCAAGATACAAATCATCTGTCATCTTGCAAAAGCCGACTTCTCCATTTGCCCGATTGGCCTTACAAGCCCTGGGACACAAGGCACAGGAAGACAGCATTCTTCCTGCTTCTTCCATATTCACTCCTTAATCTAACTCCAAATCTCCCGTATAGAGTCTGTAGTATTTTCCTTTTTCTTTTAATAATTCCTCATGGGTACCACGTTCAATAATATGTCCTCCTTCCAGGACAATGATTGCATCAGCATCTCGAACCGTAGAAAGACGATGGGCAATTACAAAGGTAGTACGATCTTTCATCAAATGGTCCATTCCCTGTTCAATATGCTTTTCGGTCCTGGTATCAACCGAACTGGTCGCTTCGTCTAAAACTAAAATCGGTGCCTTAGAAATAGCGGCTCTGGCAATATTTAAAAGTTGTCTTTGACCTTGAGAAAGATTGCTTCCATCCCCTTCTAATACCGTTTGATATCCGTGCTCCAAGCGGCGAATAAAAGGATCTGCACTGGCAAGCTTTGCCGCCTCAATCACTTCCTCGTCGCTGGCATCTAAACGTCCGTAGCGGATATTTTCCATTACCGTTCCCGTAAACAAATGGGTATCCTGAAGAACCATGGCAATATTACTTCTTAGACTTTCTCGATTGATGTCCATAATATTAATTCCATCAATGGTAATAAGTCCTTTGTTAATATCATAAAAACGGTTAATCAAATTGGTAATCGTGGTTTTTCCAGCTCCGGTAGAACCTACAAAGGCAATCTTTTGACCGGGTTTTGCATAACAAGAAACCCCATAAAGAATTTGCTTTTCAGGTACATAGCCAAAATCTACCTGTGAAATTTTAACATACCCATCGATTGGACATATCCTTTTTCCGTCTATGATTTGAAGGTTTGGATTCTCCTTAAGCTGATCATCATATGGAATCATATCCTTATGATAATTCTTCTTATAATCCTCCCTATTACAAACCCAAATAGCGTCCTCTTTATCCTCAGCTTCAGGAAGTTCATCCATCATAGCAAACACACGCTCTGCACCAGCCATAGCCGAAAAGATTGTATTCATTTGCATGGAAATTTCATTTAAAGGTCTTGAAAATTGACTGGCATACTTGGTAAAAATGGTGATTCCACCTACGTCAAATTTTCCCATAAAGCAAAGCACACCCCCTAAGGCTGCCGTTACTGCATAGGAAATCTTACTTAAATTTCCAATCACCGGACCCATGATTCCTCCAAAGAACTGGGCCTTAATCTGGTTTTTCTGCAAATGATCACTTAGAATATTAAAGTCATCCACCGCCTCTTCTTCATGGCAAAAGACCTTTACTACATTCTGTCCTGTAACCATTTCCTCGACATAACCATTTACCGCACCTAAGGCCTCTTGTTGCCCCTTGTAATACTTTCTGGACATAGAAGTGATTTTTCCACCTGCACTTAATAAAAGCGGAGTAAGAATAATAACTACAGAAGCTAACATCCAATTGGTATAAAACATTAAAACAAGGGTTCCCAAAAGTGTAATACTTCCAGAAAACAGCGAAGCCACTGTGTTGCTAAGCATAGTTCCCACATTATCCACATCGTTGGTAAAGCGACTCATCAAGTCTCCATGGCTGTGGGTATCAAAATATCGGATTGGTAATTTCTGCATACGGAAGAACAAGTCTTCACGAATTCTCTGCAAGGAATTTTGCGCAATCCCAATCATTAATCGGTTTTGAATGTATGTAGAAAGGATCCCTAACAAGTAAATGATTGCCATAAAAACCAAACCCATAACTAAATGGGACAGTCTCTCCTTCACCGTTTGGTTTTCTTCAATCAAATTATTAATAATAGGACGAAGCATATAGCTTGCCACCAAGGAAGTAATTGTAGTAACCAAAAGGGCAATGGCTACAAAAATCATTTTATAGGCATCCGGTCCCACGTAAGAAAATAAGCGTTTTATAGAACCCTTCATGCTCTTTGGTTTTCCACTTGCCATACGCATCCGGTTTCGGCCTCCAGGACCCGGCCCCATTCGCATGCCACCGCCTGGCCCCCCTGTCTGTCCTAGGCTGGCATATTTTTTAAGGAGTTTTTCCTTTTTTTCATCTTTCTTTGTCATTATGCAAGTCCCTCCTTTCTATCGATCTGTGAATCGTAGATTTCGGCGTAGGCCTTACAGGTTTGTAAAAGTTCTTGACTGCTTCCAATTCCGGCAATCTTACCATCATCTAACACAAGAATCTTATCGGCATCTTCTACAGAAGAAATTCTTTGAGCAATAATAATCTTAGTGGTACCAGCCAGTTCCTTATGAAAACTTTCTCGAATCCTAGCTTCTGTAGCCGTATCCACCGCTGAAGTAGAATCGTCTAATATTAAAATCTTAGGCTGATTTAAAAGGGCTCTGGCAATACACAGTCTCTGCTTTTGTCCACCGGAAACATTCACGCCCCCCTGTCCTAATTCCGTGTCATAACCTTGAGGAAAACCCTGGATAAAATCATGGGCTCTTGCTGCCTTCGCTACTTCTTCCACTTCCTCGTGAGATGCAGATTCATTTCCCCATAAAAGATTTTCTTCAATGGTTCCTGAAAATAAAATGTTTTTTTGAAGAACCATGGCAATCTGACTTCTTAGATTCTTTAAAGAATAATCCCTTACATCTACTCCGTCTACCAATACCTTGCCCTCTCCATTCGGTCCTTGGTCCACATCATATAATCTTGGAATCAAACTAACCAGAGAGGTTTTACCCGAACCGGTAGATCCAATGATTCCAAGGGTTTGTCCAGGTTCTACAGTAAAGTTCAAATCAGAAAGCACCCACTCTTCATTGTCCTTATAATATTTAAAATACACATGAGAAAATTCAATCTTTCCTTCTTTCACCAAAAGATCCTTATGCTTAGCATTTTCATCGGTTAAATCGACCTCTGTATTTAAAATTTCCATAATACGGTCCGAGGAAGCCATGGCTCTGGATGAGTTTAAAAGCACCATAGAAAGCATCATAAGTGACATTAAAATCTGCTCTACATAATTAATAAACGCTGTTAAATCTCCCACCTCCATAGTGGTATTTAAGACCTGCTTTCCTCCAAACCAAACGATGGAAAGGGTTGTAAAATTCATGATAAAGGTGACAATGGGTAAAAGGGTAATCATAAGCTTCATAGCTGAAACTGCCCGATCGCGAAGAGCACTGTTTTCTCTGGCAAATCCCTCCTGCTCATAGTTTTCTCTGGTAAATGACTTTACTACACGCACATTGGTGAGATTTTCCTGAATATTAGAATTTACCCGATCTAACTGCTTTTGCATTCCCGTAAAACGTGGGAAAGCCAGTTTCATCACGATTCCTACCACCAAAACCAAAACCGGAATCACACATAAAACCACCAGGGCCAATCTGGCATTCATGGTAATCGCCATTATCAAGGCACCAATTAGCATTCCCGGTGCTCGAAGGAGCATTCGAAGTCCTTCGGCAATAAGATTCTGTAATTGGGTAACGTCATTGGTTAATCGAGTAACCAATGAACCGGTAGAAAATCGGTCTACATTAGCAAAAGAAAAACTTTGCACCTTAAAGAACAGGTCCTTACGCAGGTCATTTGCAAAGTTTGTGGCGGCAGTAAAGGCAAAGAAAGCTCCTCCAATCCCACCAACCATCATCACTAAAGCTAGGGCTATCATTCCACCACCCATGGAAACAATGTAGCTAATTCCCTTTCCGGTGGCCTCGCCTCCCTGATAATTTATCCCTACATTAATAATATTTGCCAAGAGTTTTGGCATTAAAACCTCTCCTGCCACTTCTACTAACATAAGAATTGGTCCTAGGATAAAGGCATACCAATATGGGGCCGCATACTTTTTATATTGCTTCATTTTTTCCTACCTTTCTTTTTAAGGATACAAGTAAAAAAATCATACCAAGGACAAATAAGATTGTTGCAATAAACTGGCTGGTTGATACCGGGCCAATAAATCCTCGAACCTCATCTCCCCGGAAAAATTCCACGATAAATCTTCCTAAGCTATATAAAACCAGATAAGATGCTGCAACTACTCCCTGTTTGCCTTCCGCTTTCGCTTTTTTTGCAATAAAAATCAAAACAAAGAACAAGGCAAAATCAAAGAGGGAGGACATAATCTGAGTAGGAATCAAGTGAACATGATTCGGAGCAAATGGTGAATTCTTAAAAGCTACATAAAACCGGGAATTTGTTTCTTTTCCATAGCAACAGCCTGCAAACAAACAACCGATTCTTCCAATTCCCTGAGCCAAAGCGATTTCTGGCATTACCAGGTCAAAATAGTCTAAAAAGTTAATCTTCTTAACTTTGGTGAAAAGATAACCGGAAAAGATTCCACCGATAATTCCGCCATACACCACAAAGCCTTCCGAAAAATTTAAAAGAATCTTAGGGTTTTCTATGATTTCCTTAAATTCTGTAATAAAGTATAAAAGCTTTGCCCCTAGCAAACCACCTACTGCACACCAAACGGCCAGGTCTAAGATCAAGTCTTTATTTAATCCCAATTTTTTCGTCCGATGTTCCGCCGTTAAAAAAGCTGCAATAATACCAATGGCAATCATTAGGCCATAAGAATATACCTTAAAGTTCCCTACTTGAAACATTATATATCTCATAATTCCTCCACTTACTAATGATAATAAAATCTCGTTTCTAATTCATTTTCACCCTTTAAAATTCGATAACACATAGATGGTATTACCGTTCTTGGATATATCAAACTAGTATTGGGATGGGTCCAGATTTCATGAGGTTTTCCTGAACCATTCAAGCACTCAATTTTACCATCTTTTCTTCTCTCCTTAATAGGCAAGGCAAATCCACAATCGTAGGCCTCGCAAAACCAGTTAGAATAGATTTTATGTTTCCGAATATGGCCATCTGGCATTGGAATCAAGGTGGTTTCTACATTGATCCAAGGAGCCGGTGACCAACGAATATAGATTTCCTCTTCCGAAACCCGACATTCATAAGACACCCTCTTATTCCAAACCAGTCCATCCTTTAGAAATACCAAAGAACTGTCCGGTGCATTTTCCGGTAAAATAGCACTGGTAATAGGAATTGAAAATCCATACTTGCTGGAATAAGCAAACTTTCCATACTTGCTAGCAGCGTGGGTATGACTGTTATCAATAGAATACATTCCCCCACAAAGGGCCACGGTTTGATTTTTCATATGCTGAATCAACATATCCGCAGGTTTTAACAACTTTAGCTTATCCATTCTAGGAAGAGGTGCTTCATCCACCTTCCAAAATTCATGTTCCTTGGGAAGCATTAGGATAAAAAAGGCCTTTAGGCACCAGTATGGAGAGGAAGGAGAATTATATCCCTCCGCCATATACTGATTTGGATATTTATAGCCAATGGTCAAAAGTCCTGCCTTATCAAAAATTGGATAGTTCAAAAAATCCCGGATATTTCTGCCTATTATCCCCTTCATTTGTGCCAAGGAAAATGGTAATACATGGTTAATAACACAACCACCAAAAAAAGCCACCTGAGCAAATCGATAGGTCAGGGACCGACCATAGGCAAGTCCACATCCATTGTTGTCAAACCAATATACATACTGACTGGCAAACATGGCTGCTCGGTCACGGTACATGGCCGACCGCCCCGGATTATCCTCATACATAGCCTTGGCATAAATAAGACAATAAAGGTGGATGACCCAGGATACATAGTAATCCTTATGGTAGGAATCTCCGTCTCGGTACCAACCCTCTCCTAGATAAAAGTCCTCAATTCGATTTAGGTACTCATCCATTTTCTTATGATCATATGGTCTTCCTACTTTTTTTAAGGCAACATTTACTAAAATATTATATAAAATCCAGTTACAATCCGGTAACTTATGATGATTCACCTGGTCAAGGTAATTACAAAGATTATCCTTTTCCTCTAAAGTCAAAGGTTTCCAAATTTTATTCGGGGCAAAAATCATGGCAAAAGCAATGGGAGCCATCTCAACGAAACGCTGGTCATAGTCATGACACTTTCCCCAATAGTACTTGCTTTTAGGATCCGTTCCATGAATGATTCCTTGCAGATATATTTCTTCAAATTCCTTTAAAACCGGATCTGTAACAGGTTCCTGTGAACTCCAAAAAGGGACCAGACCCCATAGAATCCTTGAAAATCCCTCAATACCAATGGTATCTTGCTCATAAATAGCAGAGGTTGCTCCAAGTTCTAATCGGGTCTGACCCTTTTCATAAAACGGTAGTACCGGTTCTATTATTTTTTTTAATAGATTAATATAATCCTGTTTGTTCTGTAAATTCATGTGATATCTTCCTGTCTTCTACGGGACGATTTTTCTTTGCAGATTCTTCCTTCACATTACTCTTAACATAAATCTGCAAGCCACCCGATATTAATGATACCACAAATAAGGTGATTAGCAAGGCTTTTGCAACTGTATTTGTTAAAAAACTCATATTAGGATTTAAAGAATCTAAGATCCATAGAGTAATCAATGGTACAGCTAAAATCACCTGCAAATGCATGATTAAGTTTTTAAACAATGAACGAAACTTCATAATCACCGCCTCCTTAGTTATCACTTGCTTCTGTGATATAGATGATATCACTAACTTCTCTTCCACCATCCGCCGGCTGATTCACATACTCGCCATCTGCATACATTGCCGAAGACTTGCCACCATCTAAATTATAAGCCAACATACAGCCCTCTTCTGACATGATCGTTGCCAGTTCTGTAATGGTTACACCACAAGAATAGCCTTCATCACGACCATCTACCACAACGAAAACATAATGGCCGGGTTCCACATAGCCAATGGCTGCTCTTGGATGATTCTGATTCAAATAAGAATTGGTATTAAAGCTTGAAAGAACGTTACCTGATCCATCCAAAAGGGATGGTCCAAATGTCCAAGCCTGCCATGCTCCCTTTTCAATCACCGCATCTGCATCAAAATCATCTGCCGAATAGGTTTCCATGGTTCCATCGGTATAAAGAACACAAACATCTGCATCAGAGCTGGTCTCCCGATATAAAACACCATTACGAATCACCACACCTACCTCACTGCTTCCATAGGTATCTCCCGTCATTGCCAGTAAGGCATTGTTTTCCTCGGCCATGTTAGCGATCGTATCCTTAATATTTTTTCCGTAGCTTCCATCTGCAAATGCTGTTTGTATGCAACTAATATTCGAAACATACAGGTCTGCCACATAATAGGTAACGGTATCAGAACCGGATCCATAGGTCACCTTATGAATGGTATAAGAAACCGTATCCCCTGAATAACTTTCTACCTCTGTTCTTGTTTTGTCAGAATCTGAAACTTCCTGACTCTCGCTGGCATCCGCTTCATAATCTGATGTTTGGGAACTTCCTGTGTTCCCCCTTCCCTTTGTTCCTGGTGAATCAGAAGAACCAAAGGAATGGCCATTTCCAGATGGCTTACTTCTCTTAGAAGAAGACTCCTCTGTGGTAGTTTCTTCTTCCTCTACAGAAGTGTCTTCCTCTTCCGATGAATTCCCTTCTGTAGATGGAAGAGTAAACTGTTCTGTATCCGTGTTGGCACTGGCCACTACTGTTCCTTCCGTATCATAGTTTTTTGGTAAGACATAAAACCATAAAATGAATCCTCCAGTCACTACGATACCCAAGATCAGATCTATGATCAGTGTAGTGAAAAATTTCTTCATGTGCATTACCCCTTTCCTTTTTACTATCCTCATTCTACAAATCCCAGGTGTTTATCCTGTGAAAATAAAATGATAAGTTTGGTAGGGTTTCTCAAGAACCATGTGAACAATCACATCATATCAAAAAGAGATAACTGATTCGATTCAGGAAGATTTAACAAGCCTAAATTAGTCATGGCATCTGTTACTGACTTACCAACTCCCGTAGCCTGTCTGAATTCTTCCTTGGAAAGGAAGGTTCGATTCCTACATCCTGCTTCTACACCATCGGCCGCCTTGTCTCCTAAACCATCAATAGTATCAATGGCTGCCATTAATTTACCATCCACAATCTGAAAACGATGGGCATGGGCTGTAAAAATATCGATTGGTACAAATTCAAAGCCTCTGGCATACATCTCCTGAACCAGTTTCATATCCTTATAAATATCATCATCTGCCGGTTTGGTTTCATTTCGTTTCTTCTTTTCCTCGTACTCATCCATGTACATTTCTAATTTTTCCTGACCCTGGCACATTAAATCATACTTAAAGGACTTGGCACGAATGGAAAAATATGCCGCATAATAAGCCAAAGGATGGTTAATTTTAAACCAGGCAATTCGATAAGCCATCATCACGTACGCTGCCGCATGGGCTTTGGGGAACATATACTGAATCTTTAAGCAGGACTGAATATACCAGTCTGGAACATCATGTTCTATCATCTCCTGCTTATATTCATCCGTTAATCCCCTACCCTTACGCACAGACTCCATGATCTTAAAGGAATCCCCCGCCGGAACTCCCTTATTAATCAAATACGTCATAATATCATCTCGGGTACAGATACAGGTAGAAATTGTTGCCAAACCTTCTTTAATCAGAGACTGAGCATTATTTAACCATACATCGGTACCATGAGATAAACCTGAAATTCGAACCAGATCTGAAAAATGCTCAGGCTTTGCCTCCTGCACCATTCCGATTACAAAGTCAGTACCAAACTCAGGCACTCCCAAACACCCTAAAGGACATCCTCTTAAATCTTCCGGAGTAACCCCTAAGGCTTCCGTACCCTTAAAGAGAGACATAACTCCGGGGTCATCCAAAGGAATGGACAAAGGATCCACCCCTGTAAGATCCTGTAACATACGAATGATCGTAGGATCATCATGTCCTAAAATATCAAGTTTTAAAAGGTTGTGATCAATACTGTGATAATCAAAATGGGTGGTAATAATCGGGGTATTCATATCATCCGCCGGATGCTGAATAGGAGTGAAGGAATTAATATCCTCACCGATTGGAAGTACTACGATTCCTCCCGGATGCTGTCCCGTAGTACGACGTACCCCAACACAACCTCGAACCATACGGTCCATCTCGCACTTTCTCTTGCTTTCCCCCTGTTCTTCAAAGTACTTCTTAGCAAATCCAAAGGCTGTTTTATCCTGAAGTTTACCAATGGTACCAGCTCGGAAGGTCTGACCTTTACCGAAAATAACTTCTGTATAGGCATGAGCCTTTGACTGATATTCTCCCGAGAAGTTCAAGTCAATATCCGGCTCCTTGTCTCCATAAAATCCCAGGAAGGTTTCAAAAGGAATGTCAAATCCATCCTTGATTAGCGGGGTTCCACACTCTGGACAAACTGCATCCGGCAAGTCAACTCCGGCACCTCCCCTATGGGCCTCTACGGTTTCAGAAGAAAAATCTACCCAGAAACAGTTTGGACAACGATAATGTGGACGCAGGGGATTTACCTCGGTAATTCCTGACATGGTCGCCACAAAGGAAGAACCTACAGATCCTCGAGATCCTACCAGGTATCCATCTTCATTGGCCTTCCAAACCAATTTTTGGGCAATAATATACATGACGGCAAATCCATTACTAATAATGGAATTTAGCTCATGCTCCAAACGTTCCGAAACGATTTCCGGAAGCTCTGGTCCATACATTTTATGCGCCGTATCGTAACAAATTCTTCGAAGAATATTATCTGAATCTTCAATCACCGGTGGTGCCTTGTCTGGACGTACCGGTTCAATAGGATCACACATATCCGCAATCAGATTGGAATTTTTTACCACAATCTCATAAGCCTTCTCTTCCGGAAGATAATCAAAGCAGGAAAGCATCTCCTCTGTGGTACGAAGAAAGAGACTATCCGAATGCTCTTCTAATTCCATCTTCTTGCCCACCTTAATAATTCTTCGGTAGATTTCATCCTCCTGCTCTAAGTAGTGAACATCTCCAGTAGCCACTACCGGTTTGCCAAATTCCTCACCCAAAGCTACGATTCGTTTATTAATTGCAATAATATCATCGATGGATTGTACTTCCTCAAAATCGGATCGTTCGGAAGCAATCATGAACTCATTGTTTTTAAGCGGCTGTAATTCCAAATAATCATAGAACTGAACAATGTTTGCAATCGTTCCCGCATCTTTATCCAAAAGAAGGGCACGATACAACTCTCCTGCCTGATTGCCTGAACCAATCAATAGTCCCTCTCTAAACTTCATAATTTCAGACTTTGGCACTCTGGCATCCCTTCGATAATACGTCAAATGAGCATCACTTACCAAATGGTACAGGTTAATTCGTCCAATCTCATTGGTGGCAATAATGGTTGCCCGACTGGTCCTGCTCTTTTTAATAATATCCGGAGAAGACTTGGTGATTTGGTTAACATCCTTTAAAGTCATGGCTCCACGTTTTTCAAACATCTCCACAAACTTCATAAAGATTTTTGCCGTGGTATCCGCATCATCTACCGCTCTATGGTGATGAAAATCTCCAATATTTAAATTTTTTGCTACATGATCTAAGGTATATTTACCTAAGGCAGGCATAAGAAAACGTGCCATTTGCATCGTATCACCAAAGGTAAAGTCCGTTGCAATTCCCATGTTCTTTGCTTTTTCCCGAATGAAGGACACATCGAAGTTGGCATTGTGTCCGATTAGCATACATCCCTTGCAGAATTCTAAAAATTCCGGCAAGGCGCTTTCAATCTTAGGAGCATCCATCACCATGGAATCACTAATGGACGTTAACTCTTCGATTTTTAAAGGAATTGGCACTTCCGGATTAATAAAAGTTTCAAAGTGATCGATTACCTTATTATTCTCCACCTTTACCGCACCAATTTCGATAATTTTATTATGTACCGGAGAAAAACCTGTAGTCTCAATATCAAAGACTACAAAGGTGTCTGACAGGCTTTGTCCCTTGTCATTTACCATAATGTCCTGTAAGTCATCTACAATCAAGGCATCCATTCCATAGATTAACTTAAAGTCTAACTTTTCTCCCTTTTTCTTATAAGCCCCTTGGATTTTTTGAAGGGCATGATAGGCCTCCGTAAATCCCTGAACACATCCATTGTCTGTGATTGCCAGGGCCTTGTGACCAAAGGAAATAGCCTGTTTAATAATATCTGCCGCTTCCACAACACCATCCATATCTGATAACATGGTATGACAATTTAACTCTACCCTCTTATGAACAGAGGCATCGAATCGTTTTACCCTAAAGTCATCAATCACCTTGATTCCTGAAACAGAACCAATGACAATCTCCGAATCAAAACGGTCAATGGTGGTTACTCCCTTAAACTTAAAGAAACCTCCAATGGCAATCTTAGGACCGATTTCTTCATACTGATCGGCATTTAAAAACATCTTTACCATAATAGAATCAGTGAAATCTGTAACGGAAAGTATTAAAAGATACTTACCACTTCTAAGTTCTCTCGTATCCATGGCAAAAACCATACCCTTAACCACTACCAGACCCATCTCACCGATAATCTGGCTCATTTCGATCTCTTCCCCTTCTACGTCCCTACCATAGATAATGCTTGGATCGTCATTCTTATAACGTTGATAAGAACCATAGGATTTTCTTTGACCGGAATCTTTTTTCTCTCCCTCTTTCTTTTTAATTACCGTCTCATCTTTCTTTTCCTGTGCCTTAACTTCCTCTAGCTTCTCATATTTTTTCCTATTCTTTTCCAAATTCTTATCAATAAAATGAATTTCATTGGCAAGTTCTAGGTCTCTTTCCTTAATCCAATCTTCATTATCCTGTTTTTCAAATTCAAAATCAATATGAACCGGCATCTGAAAACGGTTTCCAAAAACCTTTTCCAAATAGTCTTTTAATTCTATGCTTCTCGCCCGATTGGTTGCATAGTCTAACAATTTTATTTTTAAGGTCTGGTTTTCCTTATCGATTTCTACCCCGGCATTTTTTAAAGAATGATACATTACCGGGTGGTCCGTATGAAGTTCCTCTAACATGGACTTATAGTAGGCATCATAGAGGGTCTCCAGATTATACTGGCTGGAAAGCTCATACTTTTCTATAATCTGACAGTAATAGTCTTCCTTGGCATAATCACTTCTTCCACTGTTTAAAAAAGACACTACCTGTTTTGCAATTTCATTTTGCATAGCAAGAATGTCTTTTTTCTCTATCAATCGATCCGATGTGGTATAAACACGTAAAGCAGTTCTAGCATGATTGCTGGCAACCTTTAAAACTTTTACATGTTCAAAAATCTGTTTTAAATCCTTGGATATATTTAATTTAGGAAAAACAGAAAAAAAATCTCTACCTTCCATGAATAACCCCTATTTCTCTGTATGTTCTTCTTTGTAACGAACCAATTCTTCTTCAAGCCCAGATAACAACTGATCTTCAGGAAGTCTCTTAAGAATCTCTCCATGGCTAAAAATCAATCCCTGACCAACGCCACCAGCCACACCAAAATCCGCTTCCTTTGCTTCTCCCGGACCATTTACCACACAACCCATGACTGCAACTTTTAGATCCAGATCGTCATATTTCGTAAGGAGGGTTTCAACCTTATTGGCAAGTCCAATCAAGTCAATTCTGGTACGTCCACAGGTAGGACAGGAAACCAGCGTTACCCCACCCCTTCTGAGACCCAAAGTTTTAAGAATTAACTTTGCCGACTTAATTTCCTCTACAGGAGCTCCCGTAAGGGAAACACGAATGGTATCACCGATTCCATCGTTTAGGATCAATCCTAATCCAATGGCAGACTTAATATTACCGGAAATTATGGTTCCTGCCTCGGTAATTCCTACATGTAATGGATGGTCTGTTTGATTGGCAATGAGTTGATGAGCCTTATAACACATCATAACATCGGAAGACTTAATGCTAATCACCAGATTGTCATAGCCCATGTCCTCAATTAAGGCTACCTTTTGTAAGGCCGATTCCACAAGTCCCTCTGCTGTTACCCCATGGTATTTTTCTACCAAATTTTTTTCAAGGGAACCAGAATTTACTCCCACACGAATCGGAATATTTCTGTCTTTTGCTTCCTTTACCACCGCTAGGATTCTTTCCTTGCTTCCAATGTTTCCAGGATTAATACGGATTTTATCCGCTCCATGTTCCATTGCAGCAATGGCAAGACGATAATCAAAGTGAATATCTGCAATCATAGGAATCTCTACCTGTTTTTTTATTTCTGAAAATGCCTTGGCAGCATCCATATCCGGTACCGCAAGTCGAATCAATTCACAACCAGCCAATTGTAATTCTTTGATTTGAGCAACGGTTGCTGCAACATCTTGGGTCTTTGTGTTTGTCATAGACTGAATCAGGATAGGGTTTCCTCCTCCAATCACTCGATCTCCAATATGAACCACTCTTGTATGCTCTCTCATAATTCACTCCTAACTAATCATTTATCGGAATAATCTTCCAATATCATTAAATAAGATAAATACCATCAAAATCATTAATAAAACCATTCCAACGAAATGAACCATTCCCTCTTTTTCCTTTGGCACCGGCTTTCCCAGGATTAATTCAATTAAAAGAAAGGCCAATCTACCTCCATCCAGGGCAGGAAGTGGAAGAAGATTCATAACGCCCAGGTTAGCACTTAGTAAAATAGTCATATTTAAGACATTCATCAGTACAAAGAACCAGCCATCACTTTTACTGTCATTTACCGTATCCGAAATCATATCTACGATTCCCACCGGACCGGATACATCATCCTTGGTAAGTTTTCCATTAAAAAGCATTCCTAAGCTCTTAAAGACAGTTTTAATCTGGTATTTAATTTCAAAACAGCTATATTTTAATGCCCCTAAGGCATTCTGCTTCTTTCTTCCAAGATTGTAAGAAAATCCCAAATCATAATAGGTAACTTCCTTTGGCGTTACATTAGCTGTAATTGTTTTCTTATTACGCTTTACCACAAAGCTAGCAGTAGATTCCTCAGACAATGGGTTTGCTTCAAAGTATTCTCCCATCTCCTTTGCATTACGAAACTCTGTGCCGTTAATGGAAACCACCTGGTCTCCGGTCTTAATACCTGCCGCTTCAAGAGCCGATCCTTCTGCAACTGTAATGGTAATGCTTTCGTCTGATAAGCTATACTGCATGCCATACATATACTTGGTAATCTCATCTGGACGAAGCCTTAAGACCTTCTTTTTTCCATCCCGTTTTACGGTGATTTTTACATCATCCTTTGTTAAAGGGCTTACATAATCCTGAAGGTAAATCTCCCTTCCAATGCTAACGCTGGTTCCATTGTATGAAGTAATTAAATCTCCCTTTTTTAAACCGGCCTCAGAAGCAGCAGATCCCTCTTCTACAGAAGTTACCTCCGGCACATCTGCGCCTACAAAACCAATCACAATTAAGGCAAGAACAAAGGCCAAAAGAAAATTGAAAACAGGACCACCACAAACCACGGAAATTCTCGCCCAAATAGATTTGTTTTGGAAAGAACGGCTATTATCCTTTTCATCCTCAGATTCCATGGTAGGATCCATTCCTAACATCTGACAATACCCACCAAATGGTACCAGATTCAGACAATAGGTGGTCTCACCCTTTTTAAAATGCAAAAGTTTTGGACCCATTCCCAAGGCAAACTCTGTAACACAAATCCCATTTTTCTTGGCTATTAAAAAATGACCGAATTCGTGAATAATTACTAATACACTAAATACGATAATCGCAATAAGAACACTCATGAAACACCTCTATTCTAGTTTTAATTCTTTTCTCTATCCCCTTACACGAAAATACTCTTTTACCCATTTCTCTGTATCTAAAATCTGCTGTAAATCTGGCTTTTGGATTAAGGTATGGGCATCCATACACTCCTCAATCAGTTCCGGAATTTCCAAAAAACTTACTTGGTCTTTTAAAAACATTGGTACAATCTGCTCATTCGCAGCATTAAAAACCGTTGGAAGACTGCCTCCAATCCTTCCTGCACGATAGGCAAGTACCAGTCCCTTAAAAGTATCTAAATCTGGTTTAGCAAAATTAATCTCTGTGATTTCATGAAAATTAACCCGCTTACTTTCTAGATTTCTTCTTCTGGGATAAGTAAGGGCATACTGGATTGGAAGCTTCATATCAGGTACCCCAATCTGAGCCATCACCGCTCCATCTTTAAATTCCACCATGGAATGTATCAAACTCTGTCTTTGTACCACTACGGTAATTTGATCCACCGGCACATCAAACAGCCATCTAGCCTCCATCACTTCAAGCCCCTTGTTTACCATGGTAGAAGAATCAATCGTAACCTTGGGACCCATGTTCCAATTAGGATGTTTTAAGGCCTGAGCTGCCGTAACATGTTCTAATTCCTTTCTTGATTTACCAAAAAAAGGACCGCCGGAAGCCGTAAGCAAAATCTGAGATAAGTCTCTGGCATCTTCCCCATTCAGACATTGAAAAATAGCAGAATGTTCACTATCAACCGGAAAAATCTTTACCTTATGTTTTTTGGCAAGTTCCGTAATCAAATGTCCTGCAGTCACCATGGTTTCTTTATTAGCTAGGGCTATGTCTAACCCCTCCTTGATTGCATGAACTGTTGGAAGCAAACCAATCATTCCTACTACCGCGGTAACCACAATATCTGCCTCATAACAGGCTGCCTCAATTAAGCCCTCCATTCCTCCAACTACCCGAATCTGGGTATCTGAAAGCCTAGTCTTTAAATCCTTTGCAGCATCAAGATCATACACTGCAACCAAAGCAGGTTTAAATTCTCTGGCAAAAGACTCTGCAAGTGCAATATTTTTTTTACATGCCAAGGTAGTAATCTCTAAATCCTCGTTGGCCCTAACAATTTCAATGGTCTGTTTTCCAATGGATCCGGTACAGCCCAATAAATTAATTCTTTTCATCTTTCTAACCTTCTTTAATTATCTCATAATTTCCTGGAAGAGTCGTAAAAGGAAGTAAATCAATGGTGCTGTAATAATCACACTGTCAAAACGATCTAAGATTCCACCATGACCCGGAATCAAATGTCCATAATCCTTGATTCCATGCTTTCTCTTAATTGCAGATGCCGCTAAATCTCCCACTACAGAAATTGCTGAACCCACTGCACAAACCACTACATATACAAGTTCTGCATGTGGCATATGAATATGATTCCGAAAAATCATAGAATAAATGAAACCTAATAAAGCTGCGCCAAGAATTCCTCCCACAAATCCTTCCACCGATTTTTTAGGACTTAAAACCGGCGCCAACTTATGCTTTCCCATAGTCACACCAACCAGGTATGCGCAGGTGTCACTGCCCCAAGAGCACAAAAATACTAGCCATACATTATATGCTCCCGAAAAGTGCGAATCACGAATCATAAAAATATAGGAAAGCATCACTGACACATACAAAAAGCCAAAAATTCCTGCCATCACCTGTCTTGTTTGAATTTCAGGAAATTCAAATACATAGCAGCATAAGAAGATGATTAAGAAAATAATTAAAAGAATATCAAACATTGAGTTACGATTGTAATAAACCATTACATACCAAAGGACAGTCATGAAACATCCAGCCAAATAAAGGGGCAGGAGCTTTCCCTTCGGATGAATCCCATATACCTTATAAAACTCTGTTAATCCTATTAAAGACACGATTCCCAAGGTTACATCTAAAACAATTCCACCACTAATAATGGTAATAAGCGCTACGATTACCAGAATAATACCACTAATCGTTCTCTCTAAAAATGATTTTGTCATTAAATTTTTTACAGCCATACTTCCTCCTATTTGGCATTACCAAAGCGACGATCACGCTCATTATATTTTTCAATCGCAAGTTTTAATTCCTTCTCATCAAAGTCCGGCCAAAAAACATCGGTAAAATAAAATTCCGTATAAGCCAATTGCCATAAAAGGAAATTTGATAAACGTTCTTCTCCACTGGTTCGAATTAAAAGGTCCGGGTCTGGGAGCCCTGCCGTGTCAAGATGGTTTGCAATCACAGATTCATCGATGGCTTTGGGATCCAAACTTCCTTCCTTCACTTCTTCTGCAATCTTAGTCACGGCCCGTCGAATTTCATCCCTACTTCCGTAATTAATGGCAATATTAAACTTCAATCCTGTATTGTTTTTGGTCTCTTCTTCCAATTTTAAAATTCTTTCCTGCATAGAAGAATCCAACCTAGTCATATCCCCAATCAAACGACACTTCATCTTGTTGTCATTTGCCGTCTTGACACAGGTATTTAGATAATCATTTAACAACTTCATAATTGTATCTACTTCATCCTGTGGTCTTTTCCAGTTTTCTGTAGAGAAGGCATAAACTGTTAAATATTCAATTCCCATTTCATATGCAGTCTTGCAAATCTTTTCCAGGTTCTTTGCTCCTGCCGCATGTCCAGCAGTTCTAGGTAGAAAACGCTTTTTTGCCCATCTACCATTCCCATCTAAAATAATAGCCACGTGTTTTGGAATCACTAATTCCTTTTCTGCCATATTGACCTCCTAATGGAAAAGGGCTGTCGCAAAAAACGCCACAACCCTTCTAGCTTCTTTTTTTTAAGACTCCCTTATTTTAATCTTAAGAGATTGAATCTAGTCAAGAATCAATCGGAGTTACTACTCCAACCTCCCACTGAATTAAACAGTCATGAGCTCCTTGGTCTTATTCTCTACTTCCTTTTCAACCACTGCTACATACTTATCTGTAATCTTCTGGATTTCATCCTCTGACTGCTTTAATTCATCATCAGAAAGTTCTCCATCCTTATTCAGCTTCTTTACAGCATCATTCGCATCACGACGTATGTTTCTGATTGCTACCTTAGCATTCTCGCCCTTCTTCTTTACATCCTTAACCAATTCTTTTCTTCTATCCTCGGTAAGTTCCGGAAAAACAAGACGAATCATCTTACCATCATTGGTAGGATTAATACCAAGATCCGAAGCATTAATTGCCTTCTCAATATCTCCTAATACAGAAGGATCATATGGCTGAATACAAATCATACGTGCCTCTGGTACAGAGATATTACCAACCTGCTGAATTGGTGTATCTGTTCCATAATAAGAAACTGTAATCTTATCTAAAATATGTGGGTTAGCTCTTCCTGCACGAATCGTTGCATAATCATCTAAAAGAACTGCCACTGCCTTCTTCATCTTCTCTTCATAAATTGCGTCGATCATCTTTTTATTCCTTTCTTTCACCCCTCAGGGAAATCTTTCTATTTATGCGGTAATGGTTGTTCCTTTAAAATCCCCATTCACTGCATTCACAATGCTATTGTCTTCTAACAATCCAAAAATCTTCATCTGCATCTTATTCTCCATACAAAGAACAGAGGCTGGAAGATCAATCACGCCAAGCTTCTTTTCTACCACTTCATCAAAGGTAAGGGTATCATACTTCTTAGCATTCGGATTAATCGCCGGATCACTATCATATACTCCATCAATGGATTTTGCGGCATAGATATAATCTGCATCAATTTCAATTGCTCGAAGAGCCATACACATATCTGTTGAGAAATATGGATGTCCGGTTCCTCCTGCAAAGAAACAAACCTTCTTCTTAGAGAAATTCTCATTCACACGATCCTTAGAAAATTCGCTGGTAAATGTTCCCACCTTAAATGGAGTAAGAACTTCCGTATTCATGCCTTCTGTACGGAAAATCTCTGATACATAAATACAGTTCATAACAGTTGCTAACATTCCAATGCTATCTGCCTTGGTTCGGTCGATCTTCTCAGAAGTTCTTCCTCTCCAGAAATTTCCACCACCAATTACAATACCAACTTCAACACCTGCATCTACTAATTGCTTTACCTGCTTGGCAACACCAACACAAGTTGCTTCATCAAAACCGGTCTTTTTTTCACCGGCTAAGGCTTCTCCACTTAGCTTTAAAAGAATTCTCTTCTCGCTCATCTTTTCTTCCTTTCTGAAATCAAAAATGCATGCTTACACATCTTCTAAAGAATACCATATTTTGTGCCTTCGAACAAGACATTTTTCTATAGGGAAGGCCCAAGAAGTTTATGTCAAATCTCCCTTACAAGATTTCTCCCATTCAGTCAAAAAATCGGAGACAATTCTCTTAACTGACTAACAATTTGGCGAATCAAGTCACAGGTTCGATCAATCTCCTCCCTTGTGGTTTCTTCCGACAAGGTAAAACGTAAGGAACTATAAGCCAGTTCCCGGTCCGTTCCAATCGCAAGTAAAACATGGGAAGGATCTGTGGAACCAGACGTGCAGGCAGACCCTGCAGAAGCCGCCACTCCTTCCATATCTAAACGAATCAAAAAGGATTCTCCTGCCACATGAGCAAAGGATAAATGAACATTATTACTTGCTCTTAATTTTATATTCTCTCCCTTAGGACCATTTAGAAAAACCTGGGTATTTTCTTTCATCACTCGGTTAATCATGTAGTCACGAAGTTTTGAAATCTTTTCCTCATTCACTTCCATATCCCTATGAGCCAGTTCTGCCGCTTTTGCCATTCCCACAATCCCCGGGATATTTTCTGTACCTGCCCTTCTTCCTCTCTCCTGACTTCCACCATGGATAAAGGAAGAAAGTTCAAGGCCGTTTTTTATATATAAAAAGCCAACCCCCTTAGGTCCATGAAACTTATGGGCCGAAACACTCATTAAATCAATCTGGTTTTCTTTTACATGGATTGGAATGTGTCCATACGCCTGCACTGCATCCGTATGAAAAAGGATTCCGTGTTTATGACAAAGTTCTCCAATCTCTTTTATAGGCAAAATACTACCGATTTCGTTGTTTACATACATCACAGACACTAAAATTGTGTCTTCTCGCATTGCCTCTTCTAATTCCTTTAAAGAAACAAATCCCTCATGATCCACCGGTAAGTAGGTCACCTCAAAACCTCTCGTCTCTAGGTAACTTGCCGTATGCAAAATAGCATGGTGCTCCATCTGAGTGGTAATAATATGTTTTCCCTTGTGTTGATAAGCTTCACAGACAGCCTTTAAGGCCCAGTTGTCTGATTCTGATCCACCGGAAGTAAAAAAGATTTCCTCTTCATACGCTCCAATGGTGGAAGCTATCTTTCCTCTTGCTTGGTCTAAGACCATCTTACTTCTTGCCCCTAAAGAATATACCCCTGATGCATTCCCATAGTAGTCCGTAAAATAAGGAAGCATCGCTTCTAAAACCTCAGGTTTCATTCTTGTAGTGGCTGCATTATCTAAATAGATCTCTTTCATCTAAGCCAACCCTTCTTTTCACTCGTTTCAATTCCGGAAATGATTACAAGTCTTGCCCCCAACCTAAGCTTAGGGGATTTCTCCTAGCAAGTTAAATCTTTGGCTTTGATCCACGTCCATCTCTTTTTGCTGTTTTCAATTTCCTAAGATTTAAATCTTTTCCCTTATAGGAAATGATTTTAGATTCCATGGCATCAATCAAATAGCAGACTCTTACTTCATCTCCCTCAGTTAACTTAATACCCCTTACACCTAGCGCATTCTTCTTTTTTTCAGGAACTTCTGAAATTGGGAATCGAAGCATATAACCATTCTTGGTTTCGAAAATCACAACTTCATTACTATCCTCTCCAAGAAGTTCCTCTCTCATGATTTCCTCTGGGAAAAGATTTAATTGCTCATCATCTCCCATATAGAAGTCTTCCTCAGAACCTCCTGACAAGAGGACCCTTTCACCCAATTCTTCCACAGACAATTCCATCGATGGTGTTTGGTCGCCCCTCATTGCAGTTAAATAAACTGCCACAATTTCATCCTTCTCTCCCACTTTCGAAGCAAGGACCGTTCGCTTTGCTACATCAAATTCATCACCAAATACTCGCTTAATCATACCATGTTTCGTAGCAAATAATAAATAATGACTCTTTACATCCCAAAGAGGATAAATAGCCACAATGGATTCGTTGGCACTGGAGTAATTACCAACATTATCTATTGGCACTCCCTTTTCCCTAAATTTCTTTTGTGGGAAATCTAGAACCTTGATCAAATGAAGGTTTCCCTTATCGGTAAAGACGCAAATCTTATCGGTATTCATACAAGTAAAGACATACTTGTATTCTTCCTTAATAACTTCAAGATTTCTCTCATAAGAAGCAATATCTAAGGTTTTTGCATAACCAAAACGATCCATCACAAAAGCAACCTCAGCTTCTTCAATCTTCTCTTCGATCACCACCGGTGCTGCTGCATCAATAATTTGGGTCCTTCTCTCCCTTGCATACTCCTTCTTAATCTGATTTAATTCTTTCTTAATTACCTTTTTCATAGCCTTACGGTTAGAAAGGATTTCTTCATATTCCGAAATTTTTTCCACTAAGTCGTGATATTCTTTTTCCAAGGCCTCAATTTCCAAGCCAATTAATTTGTAGAGACGAAGTTCAACAATCGCTTGCGCTTGTCTTTCCGTAAAGTTTAATTGGCTAGCATAGATTTCTGATTCTTTCCCTTTAAATTTAATTCCCTCTGTTAATCCAGAAGTTAAACAAGCCTTTACCTGCTTTAAATCGTGACTGCCCCGAATAATCTCAATGATTAAATCAATCATATCACAAGCACGAATCAGACCTTCCTTGATTTCCTTCTGTTCTAAAGCTTTATTTAGAAGGGTCTCATACTTTCTGGTATAAATTTCATACTGAAAATCTAAGCAATATTCGTAAATTCCTTTAAGACTTAGGGTCTCTGGTCGATTGTTTGCAATGGCAAGCATGTTCACACCAAAAGTGTCTTCTAACTTGGTTTTCTTGTAGAGGATGTTTTTAATCTTTTCAATATCTGCATCCTTTTTTAATTCTAAAGCAATCCGGATTCCTTCCTTTGAAGACTCATTAGAAATATCTGTTACTTCTGGTAATTTTCTTGCCTCAGCAAGAGCACAAACATCGGAAATAAATTTTCCAATTCCTGCACCTACCATGGTATATGGAATCTCGGTAATCACTAGTTTATCCTTCTCAGAACGCTTTTTAGCCGGCTCAAAACAAACCTTACCACGAACCTTTAGCTTTCCGCTTCCTGACTCATAGATTTCTCCTAATTCACTCTTATTAACAATCAGGCCTCCCGTAGGAAAATCCGGTCCGGGTACATATTCCATTAATTCTCGATTACTAATCGTAGGACGATCCATGTAGGCAATCATTCCATCAATCACCTCACCTAAATTGTGAGGTGGAATACTAGTTGTCATACCTACCGCTATACCATCTGCCCCATTAACCAAAAGATTGGGAATACGTACCGGTAAAACACTTGGTTCCTTCTCTGTTTCATCAAAGTTTGGAATAAAATCAATGACATTCTTATCCAAATCAGATAGGTAGGCATCCTCCGTAAATTTCTGGAGTCTCGCTTCCGTATATCGCATGGCTGCTGCCCCATCACCCTCGATGGAACCAAAGTTACCATGTCCATCTACCAATGGCATTCCCTTTTTAAAGTCCTGGGACATTACCACTAGGGCTTCATAAATGGAACTATCCCCATGGGGATGATACTTACCCATGGTATCTCCCACGATACGAGCCGACTTACGATGAGGCTTATCGTGATCTAAGTGCAACTCCTCCATGGCATATAAAACTCTTCGCTGCACCGGCTTTAATCCGTCTCTGGCATCCGGAAGGGCTCTAGCTGTAATAACACTCATGGCATAATCAATATATGATTTTTGCATTATCTCCGAATACTCGGTTTGTAAAATCTGTTCTGACATTTCTTATCCCCTTTATCTTAAACTCTTATTAGGCATCTATTTCTGCTTCCTTGGCATGCTCATAAATAAACTTCTTACGTGGTGCCACGTCACTGCCCATTAGCATTCCCGTAACATCTGAAGCCATCTTCCCATCCTCAATTCCCACCTGCTTTAGGATTCTTGTTTCAGGATTTAAGGTTGTCTCCCAAAGCTGAGAAGCATCCATCTCACCAAGTCCCTTATATCTTTGAAGGGTAAAGTTTTGACCCTTGTGTTCCTTACGGTATAGTTCTAACGCACGGTCATCATAAAGATATGTCCCTTCTCCACGCTTAGGCACTACCTTATATAAAGGTGGCATAGCAATATACACGTGTCCCGCCAGAATTAATTCCGGCATAAAACGATAAAAGAAGGTTAATAAAAGGGTGGCAATATGTGCACCGTCCACATCCGCATCGGTCATAATAACAATCTTATTGTAACGAAGTTTAGAAATATCAAAGTCATTTCCATAACCTTCCGAAAAACCACACCCAAAGGTATTAATCATGGTTTTAATCTCTGCATTGGCAAGTACCTTATCCATGGAAGCTTTTTCTACATTTAAGATTTTTCCACGAATCGGCAGGATTGCCTGAGTTCGACGATTTCTTGCGGTTTTAGCAGAACCTCCCGCCGAGTCTCCCTCTACAATAAAGACCTCACATTCCTCTGGTTTACGACTTTCACAATTGGCAAGCTTACCATTACTATCAATGGAAAACTTGGGTTTACTTAAAAGATTGGTCTTAGCCTTCTCTTCTGCCTTACGGATTTTTGCAGACTTTTCTGCACAGGAAATCACCTTTTTTAAAGTATCTAAATTCTTATCAAAGAATAAAACCAATTCTTCTCCGGTAATATCTCCAGTAATCTTACCGGCATCCGGATTATCTAATTTCGTTTTTGTTTGCCCCTCAAATCTAGGATCTGGATGCTTAATGGCAACTACCGCTGTCATTCCATTACGGACATCGGAACCGGTAAAATTACTGTCTTTCTCCTTTAAGATTCCCAGTTCTCTGGCGTACTGATTTAAAACCGTAGTAAACTTTGCCTTAAATCCTGTAATATGGGTTCCACCCTCTTGGGTATATATATCATTACAAAAACCAAGAATATTCTCTTGAAATTCATCTACAAACTGGAAGGCCACTTCCAATTCGATTCCGTCCCGATCATTCTTGTAATACACCACATCATGAACTTTTTCTTTTCCCTCATTCAGAGCTTCTACATAAGCCCTGATTCCATCTGGTTCATGAAAAGTTAACTTCTTTTCTTCTCCAAACCTTTTATTTTCAAAGGTAATGGTAAGATTGGGGTTAAGATAAGCGGTCTCATGGAGTCTACTAATAATAGACTCTTCCTTAAAATACGTTTTTTCAAAAATGGTATCATCCGGAAGGAAGGTAACTTCCGTTCCGGTATCATTCTTTCTGCAACTACCGGTTTCCGTTAACTGATTCATGGTTTTCCCCTGTTCATAGCGCTGCTCATAAACCTTACCACCCTGGTGAACACAAACCGTTAGGTAGGTGGAAAGGGCATTCACAACTGAAGCACCTACCCCATGAAGACCACCGGAAATCTTATAACCACCGGTTCCAAACTTACCTCCAGCATGAAGAATGGTAAAGACCATCTCCACCGCAGTAAGTCCTGTTTTCTTGTTGATTCCCACTGGAATTCCACGTCCATTGTCTTTCACCGTAGCGGTACCATCCCCGTTCAGGGAAACATAGATTTCATTGCAATAACCAGCCAGATGCTCATCCACGGAATTGTCAACAATCTCATAAATCAAGTGGTTTAAGCCTTTGGTGGATACACTACCAATATACATTCCAGGTCTCTTACGAACCGCTTCTAAACCTTCTAATACCGCAATACTATCTGCTGTATATTCATTCGTTACTTTCGTTGCCATCTTTACTCCGTTCCTTCTACATTCTTGTTCTTATCTACTTTATGGGTGATCTCCCGAACTTCCAGCAAATCCTCCACTGTTTTATCATTCAAATACATAATCATACCGGGGCCTAAATCTGCTGTAGGTCTTGCAATAAAATCAAAGGACTCATAGAAACCTTCTCGTCCCTTTTTACACATTAAATCTAACATCAATTCCGTTCCTGGTTCCCGTAGGGATTCTGCATATTCAATTAACCTTTCGATGATCATCTTTCCAATGCCCAGGTTTCTACTTTCCGGATGTCTTACCAAGTCTTGAATATAGCATACAACTGCACCATCTCCTACTAGACGTCCCATTCCCACGGCCCGGGTTCCAAGGTAGGCGGTTATGGTATAAAGACTGTTCTTTAGGGCAGTCTCTGCCTGTCGTCTTGAAAGCTTCTTCCAATTCACGGAAGCCCGCAGATAAAGATAGGTATCCACGTCTAATTTATTCTCAACCAAAAGGATCTTTTCCTTCATAATTACCGCTCCAAAACCCTGTTCTTTACAATCTATAAATCGTCTTTTTATCTTGAATTTACAATCTAAGTGCAACAGATAGAAAAAAGACACATAGGTCTCTGATATAATGGTGTTTGC
>AUXO017869732.1_pt1 | contig 33280 bp, 56 predicted proteins | sample 768731 | NCBI WGS metagenome assembly AUXO01 (sample SAMN02715735, study PRJNA202380) | gut metagenome | biome: sheep rumen | host: Ovis aries | place: New Zealand: Palmerston North
GTTTTGGAGTTGTCGGAAAATTTCGACCCGACCCCCTCGGGGGGTGTCCGAACGTTAGTTCGAGTTTTCTAAATAATCGAACGTTAGTTTGTTTTTTCTCCGCTCTCACGCTTTAACGCAAGCTCCGACAAGTAAGCCTTGTCAATTTCGCCTGCGTCTGCTTGTTTATGGTGTTCGGTGCATAGGCATATAAGGTTATCATCGTCAAGTAATCCTTGTGGGTTATCTCTTAACTTGATTATATGGTGGACTTCCAAACCCTTGTAATTGTATATGCCCTGCTGCCTGCATACCTCACATAAGAATTGCGCTTTCTCTCTGATCTCTTCGGATTTCTTCGCCCACGCATAAGTTGACCTTAACTTGCGCTCTTCACCGCCCCTATATATCCTGCTGCCCTTTGTGCATTGATAATTATAATCGTGTATCTTTCCGCACTTACTGCAAGCCTTTTTCATTTTACAGAATCAAGCCCGGCTTTCCATGTGTTCTTACCCACTATGCCGTCAATAACAAGGTTATATTTCTTTTGGAACTTCTTCGTTGCGGTTTCCGTCTGCGCTCCAAAAATGCCGTCTGCTGCCACTCCAATTATAATTTGCCATATCTTAACCGCCTTGCCTATGCTTCCTTTTTTAATCGTTGGCATTTCGTATACCTCCTTGTTATCCTCTTTCTTATCCTCGGTATTTTCTCCGGGCTTAATAATGGTATATCCGTAATAAAGGTTGCAATCAACATTACCTTTAATGCCCGGAACGCTTCCACGGCTTGTATATTGCCACAAAATCATATTGGTATTACTTGGCTTTGTGTGCGGTTTGCCGTCGTTATTGCCGTAATTTGCAACCCATTTCGGGTATTCATCAAGCCCTTTAAGGTAATTCTTCCACCAATTAGAGTTTGCGTACATACCGACTTTATAGCCTGCTGCCTGCAATATGCTTGCCCACTTTCTCGCACGATCTACCGCTCCGCTCTGCGTTCCGTTCTCTTCCAAATCGTAAAAAGCCGGAAAAGTCATTTTATCCTTGTAAGGGTCGCATAACCTCATAACGTGCTTTGCTTCGCTTTCTGCCTGCGATAAGGTTTTTGCGTAAGAATACAAATAAACGCCAAAAGGCACACCGTATGCAATGCACCCCTCGACGTTTTGCTTGAATTCCGGGTCGTCCTGCTCTGTGTAATCACTTCCCCAACCACAACGGATTATTACACCCTCGACCGCATTTTTCAGTTTTGCGAAATTGACGTTTCCTCCTTGAAAACTCGAAATATCAATTATCATTTTCAATATCCCCCTTTGCTTTGTTATACATGATCGAACTTACCCCGGTAATTACACCTATAAAGGTTGCAACCGCCGAAATCGTAATTACAATGCCCTCTATGGGAATATCCCACCCCCACGCTTTTTGTAAAGTCGTAATTAGTGCGGTCGTTGCCGGAATGACAACAAATAACAACCATTTGATAATGTCGTATGCTCTATTTGATAATTTCGGATATTTCATTGTTTCGCCCTCCTAAATCTTCTTAATCAAGGGTAGTTGGATTCGAACCAACAATAACAGAAACCAAAATTCCGTGCCTTACCGTTTGGCGATACCCCTATGTGAGCGGTTTATTTACTTTCTTTGCCGTGGTACAAAAACCGCTCTAAAACATTCCACTCCGTGATCTCGTTCATGGCGAAACGGATTTCTTTTTCGTAGAAATTCTAACAACGCAAGTTTTGCTTGCTTTTTAGGGTCAACAAAGAAAACTTGTAAAGAATGCCTGCCCTCTTGCCGTTGTGGGAGTTGAACCCACTTTATATGCGCTTCCAAACATTGCATAAACCGTTCATGCTCTAACGACAAACCATTGTGTAAAAGGGGAGTTACACTTTATGGGGTATTTTATGAAATAAACCACTTTTATTATAGCAAAATACCATTTTATGTCAATTTGTTACTTTTTTCTTATATTGCTAATTAAGGTTATAGCAATAAGTGTTACGCAAATAATCGCCGTAATAATGACACCGTTCGACACCTTTATACCTCCTTTATTTTCTATTTGAAACAATTATACCATTTCTTCGCCGTTCTCGTCCGTTTCCTGCGTGTTTTCGTCGCACAACATAGAAATTACCGTATTCGCTCCAATAAAGGCTAAAATAAGAATTATAACGAATAAAACCCATGCGATAATATCAAGAATCATTTCTTGCTACCTCTTTTTTCTCTGCGTAAATTTCGTAAATTACCTCGGGTGCAATGTTATGTTCGCACAATCCCAAAATAGCCTTGTATCGTGCGTCGGCTCTTTCTTTCTCTCTGATCAAGCCCTCAATTTCTGATAATGTGAGGGTTACTTTTTCCTCCGGCATGAATGTTTCAACTAATCCCATTATTTTTTACCTCCTTTCAATAACTTTGATTGCCTTACAAGCTCCGCTCTTCTTAAAGCCTTGTGGAAAGCCTGCGCTTTCATTCCCTCGGTTGCGTTGTTGCTTCTTCTGCTTCTTTCTTTGTGCTTTGTTCTTGTTGCCATTGCTCTTTTACCTCCTTTTTTACTTTGCTTTCTGTTATAATTCGTACATTAGAGTTGTGGCGACTTTCACATATCATACACATTAAAGCGGTAACAATTCCTTTTTTGATACAACTAATGTATAAATGATTATTAGAATCTCCAATGTAATTATCACAATACAAATTCATTCATCCCTCACTTTCAGCTTTCCGGGCTTTTTAAGCCACTCTAATAATTCATTTTGGCACGTATCGCATAATTCAAGTCTTTCTGCCGGGTACGGGTGTAAATCTATTTCTATTTCTACTATTCTTCTTGGAGTTTCTCTTTCATATAGATTTCCGCACCTATCACATTTATAAGCCCTTGCCATGTCTTTTATCTCCTAAAATCCCGTCTAGCGGGTTTTTATAATCTTTCAAATTATTAAGCATAATTTCAAAATTTCTCGCTTGTTGCTGCAACGTTTCTGCCATTGTTCTTTCGTTATCTTCCAATATCTCGATATAATCTATTAACTCTTCTTTCGTCCAACCCTGCATGGTTGTTCTTGAGTACCTGCCTTTATGACTTAAATTTCTAACTCCCATTATTGCCCCTCCACTTCTTCAAGCGTTCTATATGCGTTTTCTTGCATTTTTACGATTTTGTCACAATTAGGGCAATACAAATCTTTTATATGCCCTGCTGCCCTTAATCTTTTCTTTTTCCGGGGAACGCTCATTCTAAAACCGCATTGAGGGCAACGAAAATATGAAATTACATAACTTGTCGCCGTTCTCATTCTTCTACCTCGTCTGCAATAACTCTGTAAATACAAACTATTTGATCAAAACTTATATAAAGTGGTTTATTTTCCTTAATTCCTTTTATTTCATAACCCGTAAAATTTCCATATCCGTTTGTTTTGGTTGTAAATTCATCACATTTTATTTTTAATTCTTTTCCGTTCTTAAAGATAATTACTGTGGTCATTCTTCCCCCTCCTTGCAAAATATCGCACAACCGACCGCCCATATAAGGCTAAATGTAAATGTTACGGCTAAACCTATAAATGCTATTTTAAGTATCATTCCTCCACCCTCTCAATCTCTATGTAAGGCTTGCTTTTCAGTATGTAATAATCCGGGTAATCATAATTCATGTGAGCGGTAAAATGTACTCCCGTTCTTTTGTCCGTGATCTTGTATGTATATTTACCTTTGGAAATCGGGGCAACCTCTGACAAGAACCTATTACAAAATGCTACCGGGTCTTTAATTAAGTAATGCACCCATAAATGATGTACTATTCCCTCGGTTTGGTCGCATACGTCAAGAATGATTTTATAATTGCTCCATAACTTTCTTTTTGTAAGCCGTGTTAAATCATTAAACCATTCTTCAAACATTACACCGATTAAATCTAAACAATTACCTGTTTGTTCTTCCTTAATCGGTGGGAAATAGGCTTTTTCTTCGTCTATTAAACGCTTCGTTTCGGAATAATACCGTTTTTCGCCCCGCAATGCGTCGTATCTGCCCTTTTCATACAATCCGCAATGGTTTAATACCTTAACGGTGTTTAATTTCAAATAAGCGTCTTTTATCGAACAATAAAAAGCGTTTTCTTCTGCGCAATAACAAAATTTACAATGCCTGCAATACTGATGTTTGACCTCCGCCATATTTCCCCCTTTAACAACCGCCGAAATGAACCGCTAACAAAAACGCTTTAAGAATAAACGGTGTCGCACAAATACCAACTCCTAAAGCGACCGCAAAAAGAAACTCCCAACCGTTCAAATATGCGTCGCAACCGTCAAAATAAAATCGTAATTTTTTCATTTGTCTGCCCTCCTATAAACGCTTTATTAAGCCCTCGTTACATATCGTTCTTACTACGTCCAATACGTCGCATAAATACAATTTTTCATAGCGACACCAACCGCTCAAAAAATATAAAAGGTGTATTTCGTCTAAAATATGCTCTTTTTCCTTTTCTTCCTGCACATAATCCCTTGCTACCTTTTCGATTTCTGCCTTTGTATTTCCCCTTGTCCTTGTCCTTACTGCCATATTAAGCCTCCTTTCCGGCAAGAACGCTAAAACTTGCCGTTGTATTTCCGTGATGTTTGCGTTTTTAACTTCTTAACTGTTTGATAAACCATTTATTGAGTTTCATTTCCTCCGACGAATACCACAATAACGCTTGTGTATCGCCCTTATTCATTTTCAATTCATACGCTTTTTGTAAACTTGCTCTCTTTCCGTTGTAATGGTCAAGTAATAACATATCCTGCGTATGGTTTCGCATGGTTTCCCCTACCTTTCAATCAATCCGTTTTCCGTGATCTGATAATCCTTGCCCGTGTAAATCTGCAAAATCTCAATCATGCCGTTTATTTTGGCTACGTTCCTTTGGTATAATTCGTCATGACCTCAGTTTCGGAAATCGTCAACCGCTCCGGCAATCTCAAAATTTATTCTTTCTACCGCTTTTTTCTCTTTCATTTGTTACACCTCCCTAAATAAACCTATCAACTTCTAATTCGTTATAATCGAACGTCCACCCGTTCCGCTTGTATTCCTCAACCGCTTTGTCGATTGCTTCCACTGCGGTTTCCGCTTCAACGATAACCCACTTTACGCTTTCATATCCTGCACCGATAAAATGTACTTTCTTATGGGTTTTGTTTGTAATCTCTTTCATGTGTTACACCTCCTTTATTCTGCGTCCTCAAAATCTACTTGTACTATATCGTCCGTTGGAATCCCTAACCTTTCGGCTATTTCCTCGGTTGTAAGTCGTCTTTCACTTTCAAATCTGTAAACGTCGTCCGTTTCTGTAAGAACCTCGTACCTCATGTTGTGTACCTCCGTTTGTTTTAGCGTTTTTTATTTGATTTTACGCTTTTTGGGCATATTTGCATATTGACAAAATAACTAAACTTTGAAACACCCTTTTGTACATTTTTACTCAATGAGTTTAACCTCGTTCATAAGCAATAACACGCTTTGCGGTATCTGTGCTTCTTTCTTCTTTCTTTCCGCTAATTGTTCGTAAATCATGCGGAAATTTGCCCGGTCAACGCTGATATTCTCCGATAAGCAAATATCATTAAAACCTAACCGCTCCACGGTTGCCCGGGTCAAGTCGTCAAAACTTGCCATTGCTTCGCCTGCCCGATACATTCCAAATTGACGAATAGCCCTTAACACTTGTTCCCAACCTTGCCCCCAATCCGGCAACGCTCCTTGTGTGATCTCGGAACTACACTCCCGAATATCTGCAATCGTGGGCGACCACTTATTCGTTGCCACCCACTTATTAAGGGCGATTTCTGCGACCTTGTAAGGAATATCTTGTAATTGCCTAAACCATAGCTCCATAGCTTCGTTGTTTGGTAATAGGTTTTCCTTGGGGTAATACGTCCGTAAAGCCATTGCCAATAAAGCAAACTCTTTTTTATCCATGTTTAACCCTCACTTTCTGCCTTTGGCTCAAAAATGTCCATAATATCAAACTTCTTTATTGCAAAAACTGTTGTGGGATCTTCAATAAACGGACTATACACGATATTCGCTCCCTTTGGTAAAATCTCGGTTAATTTCCATTTTAACTCCATTGAGCCAACCATAAAATCATATTTTGTTATAATCTCTGCAAGCATTCTCTCTTTTTCTTCCAACATTTGACGTTGAAACTCGTTTATTTGGTTATAGAAATCTTCAATACTCATTTATTCCTCGCTTTCTGCCCAATTTTGAGCCATTGCGTAAAAGTCGTTCAATTCCTGCGCTTTTCCTGCTGCCGGATTGCTTTTATTATCGTAATTGCCGTCAAGTACCTTTGCCATGTTAGAATCCTTAATCAACCAATCAAAATTTGCGCTCCAATTTCTCCCGTTACCGCCTTTAAGGAACGTGGAATTTTCCGCTTTCTCAAATAGCACCCTAAAATCATCAATGCTATAATTATTCAACCGGGCTTTAATTGCCTTTTTTCTCTGATCTGATAGAGTGGTAACACGGGGGAACGATACGCAAGTATCGTTATACATATCAACTATCTCTTGATAGTTGATTCTTTCTCTATTCTCTTTCTCTAATATCTTATCTCTATTCTCTAAACTCTTATCTCTAATCTCTGTCGGACAATTTGTCCTCTTTTTGTCCTCGATAATGTCCTCTTTTTTGTCCTTTAATCGTTCTCTATATTCACGCTTCTTAATTGCAGCTTGCGACGCACTCTCACTACCTACCATGTGATTTAAGTTTGCAATTCGTAAAATGTCGCCGTCGTCTTGATATACAAGCCCTAACCGCTTGAATAATTCAAGGGCAACCGTTACGGTGTCGAAATCGAAATACTTGGTATCTCTGACAATCTTTTTTACATCATAGGGAACGATAACCTCCCCGATCTTCGTTGCCATTACTCCGTTGGTGTTTGCGGTATGTAAGCATAGCATTTGATAGAGTACGATATATTGACAACCGTTTTGTTGTGACATTAAGAAATCAATCGCTTCTTGATTGAAAAAATCCGTCTTTAACTTAATCCAATAATACTTTTTATCGGTCATTCTAACCCTCCTAAAGAAAATACCCTCACGCTTCGTGTGTCGGCACAAAACGCAAGGGCTTTTCCCGTTGGTACAATATTAAGTATCGTTAGTACAATACCGACATATTGCACCAACTCCATGCAATTTACATTTTATTCCTACGTTTCAATTTGTCAATCCCTTAAAATAAAATTTACTTTTTGAAACCTTAAATGCCTAAAATACAATACCCCGGCATTAAGCCATACTCCGGGCAATCGGAAAGTATGTATTTAATTGAGGTTTGCAAATTGCGCCCGGTGTATTCTCCGTCTTTATATTCTCGCAATTTTAACGTATCGCCTACACGGAAATCACGGTCAAACTTTCGTAACTCGAACCGTTTCCGCAACTCGATTGCAGCTTGGAAATATTCCGGCTTGATTTTTAATTCGTGTACTCTTCTTTCATCATCAAGCATTTTTTCCCTCCTTTCGCTTCCTCTTTTTGCGTAAATGCGTTGCAAGGCTCTTTTTCTTTCGTTTTGCCATATTCCCTCCTAAAGATAAGATTTAATAAAGGTTTTTATAAATTGCTCCCTGCTGCCGTACTTGCTTTCCCATGCTCTTTGACATTGACTTTTTAAGTCAATGTCAAGGGCTTTGTTAAAATGTACCCCTTGATCGCTCATATCATGGTGCGGTGCGCATAAATACACCCAACAACCGTATTTTTCGCTTAAATTGCGCCTGCCATGCCCACCGTAAATATGGTGCTTATGCAAATCATAGGTTGTACCGCAAATGTAACATTCCCGGGTGTTTGATAAAAGGGATTTACTCATTGTTTACACCCATTTCGTTTATCAAATCTTCGTCATATTCCATTTCTTTATTGATCACAAGGGAAATAACCTTACGCAAGGGTTTTTTTGCCCCTGCTGCCGTTAAAATAAAATCATAAATGGGTAATTTCGTATCTACTGTTTCAATGCCCTTAACCTCGACTAATTGTTCCCCATGTTTCGTGTCAACAATTACCCTATCGCCCTTTTTTAAGCCACTAAAAGCCGGGGCATAGAATAAATATAAACGTCCGTCCAAACTGTCAACGTGCTTACATAATGCAAAATCTACAAACATATTATTTCTCCTTTCTGAATATCTCGTCGCCTAATTTATCAATAAACGGTATAAATGCTGCTGCCAAAATCGGAACGTCTGAAAGTAACTGTGCCGTGTCTTTATCCTCGGTCATTACCCGAACGGCTGCGTTCTCGAAATCTTCCCTTGTAAAATGCTTTTCGTGCTTGCGCTCCACTAATTCAAGCCCCCGTTCGTCGAATAAATGACCGCCTACATCGTCCGAAATCTGATACGCAAAACGTGTACCGTCGTAATTTTCATAACGCTTTCTAATGGTGTAAACGTTTCCGACAAACTTTGTCATGTAACCATTCCAACCGCCGGAATAATCCTTAATGCTGCTGCCGTCTAATACTCGCACCTTATCGCCTAACTTAAATTTCATTGTTAGCCCTCCTTTTGTTTAATTCCTCAACCATGTTATAAACCGTTTTTGCGTCTGATCTACGGACTACATGACCGCTTATGTCCGTTCTGATAACTCCGTCTTTCATTACGTGCTTAATTTTCATGCAAACCGCTCCTTTTGTTTTCTTTTTGAAACATTCAAGGCAAAAAACAAGGGCTTTTTACCCTGCTTATTATTTCTTCTCGATTTCTGCAATTTTCGCTCTTAATATATCAAGCTCTTTGTCTGACAAATCCAATATGACCTCATGCAGCTTATTCATAGCGTTTTTGTATTTGCGTTTCAAGGTTTTTCCTCCCTTAATAAATCAAGCACGTTATTTAAGTTAAATTTTGTACGCAAACGCTCTATTTGTTCAAGCGTTGGGTTTTGTTTCCCGGCTTTAATTTTGCTCCATGTTGAAGCACTTACCCCGATTGTTTCGGCAACATAATTGCCTTTGTAACCGTTTTCTTTCTCCCACATTATGAGATTTAATCTCGACATTTGTCTTTACCTCCTTTCTGCCTTTATATTACTCTGTAAAAATTTGAAAGTAAATAAATTTTTTAACAGAAAATAAAAAAATGTTTCTAAATGTAACGTTCTTATGGTATCTTTTAAGCAAGGAGGTTTTGAAATTGATAGACAAAAGTAAAATCGGAAAGCAATTAAAGGATTTACGGCTTTCCCGGGGGTTACGGCAAATTGAAGTTGCCGAAAAGGTTGGATTATCACGGTCTGCAATCTCTAATATTGAAGCCGGGAAAAGGGCTTTAACCTTGGACACATTGAAAAAATTTTGTGAGGTTTTCGCTATTGATATTTCATTTTTTGAGATTGACACGTCAAATTACAATGAAGCGTTGGAAATCACATCGAAACTTGAAATGATCTTTAAGAGTGATGATATAGGAGAGAGTAAAAAAGATGAGATATACCGTGAAATCATGCGCATTTATCTTGAAAGCAAAAAATAACTCCTTGTGAGTTTTTTTAATTTGAATGCTACACATAGAAAACATTGAAAAGGAATTGATACTTAATGAAACTCGTTAAAAATGGTAAAAAGGTATTTATTTATGTGAGGGTGTCCACGCAAGAACAAGCAAAAGAGGGTTATTCAATCGACGAACAAATAGACCGCTTAAAAATGTACTGTAAGGCTATGGGTTGGGTTGTTGTGAAAATTTACGTTGACGGCGGTTACACGGGGTCGGATATGAACCGCCCGGCATTGCAGGACATGATCAAGGACATTAAAGCAGGAAAAGCCGATAGTGTTGTTGTTTACAAATTAGACCGCCTTTCCCGGTCACAAAAGGACACGCTGCACATTATAGAGGATATATTATTAAAGCATAGTACGGATTTTGTAAGCATGAATGAAAATTTTGATACGGGTACATCGTTTGGTCGTGCCATGATCGGAATACTTGCCGTGTTCGCTCAACTCGAACGGGAACAAATCAAGGAACGTATGACAATGGGAAAAGAAGCTCGGGTTAAAAGCGGTAAATGGGGTGGTAGTTGTAATGCCCCGGTTGGTTATGAGTATAAAGACGGGGAACTTGTGATAAATGACTTTGAAGCAATGCAGGTACGGAAAATATACGAATTGTACTTAAAAGGGCTTAATTTCTGCCAAATTGAAAGAGAATTAAACGATAAGGGATATACGCACCGATACGGGAAATGGAATAGAACGCTTGTAAGAAATGCCATGGTAAATAAAATCTATCAAGGATATGTAAAATACAATGAGGAATACCACAAGGGCAACCATGAACCAATTATTGACGAAAAAACCTTTGAAAAGGCAAATACTCTTTATCAATCAAGGGATTTCTCAAAATTTAAGAATAATGGACGGTCTACATATCTTGGAGGGCTGATTTTCTGCGAATGTTGCACGGCACGTTACACGCTTTCGAAAAACGGAAATTATCGTTACTATATATGCCACTCTCGCCGGAAATCCACCCGACACATGGTAAAAGACCCGAATTGCAAGAATAAAATTTATAAGTTGGAAGTTTTGGATAATGCTATTTTGGAAGAAATCAAAAAACTTGCATTAAATCCCGATGAAATAGAGGTTTTACAAAAGGCTAATCTTTCGGACGAAATGAAAGAAAAAGAAAATCTGATTAAAAAGGAGCTTGACCGACTACACGCTCAAAAATCACGCTTTATGGATTTATACGGTGTCGGGGAATTTACACTTGAAGAGGTAAACGCAAAAGTTAAACCTATCAATGAACACCGGGAAAAGCTCGAAAAGGAATTGCAAGGATTAAACGGAAATCGGAACATGACGAAAAAAGAAGTAATAGAAATCATATCTAATTTTGAGGATATTATAAACCGTGGTGTATTTGAGGAAATCCGCTTAATGATTGCTTCTTTGATTGAAAAAATAGAGATAAACGGGGATGACGTAAATATCTTTTGGCGGTTTGCGTGATTTTTACGCAAATTGCTATGTTTGTTTTAATAGCCGTTGCAAATAGCGTAAAAGGGAATAGGTTTAAGCCTACTCCCTTTTTTCTTATAACTTGCCCTCGCTCTTTAATTGCTCTACTTTTCTATGAATATAGGAATTACCGCCTTGTTTGGTGTAATGTTCGTACTGTTCCAAAAACCGCTCGATTTCTGTTTCTCCGACCTGCTGCCCGTTTTCAAAATCAGATAAGCACCGAACCAAATAATTTTTGCAGCTTTCCATATCCACTTTTTTTATTTGTTCGCTTAAATCATCTAACTTACTATTTACGGGCTTAAATTCTGCTTCGAATACCTTTTTCATGACTTTATCAAGGGATTGCCCCACGTAAGCAAAACCGCCTATAAGCGTTGATAGAATCCCGATTGCAACCATAATTTGACCTATCGTTATATTCTCCATGACTTTCTCCTATTAAACCGTCTGAACGGTCATTGAAGTACGGCAACCGTAAGTGTTACCGCCTATTTTGTCTGCGGAATTACCCGTGTAATATAGCATATATATTATATCTCCCTCGGTTACATCTGCAAGTATCGGCATGATTTCCACTTGCCCCGGGTTGCTCTGTACTAAAGTTTGCCAACTCCACGCAAGCGTATTATTTGCCGTATAAGAGTTTTTCACAATTCTTATGTGACGGCTTGACGTGGATTGAATGAGATCATACGAACACATTCCACTTACAAGAACCTTGCTTACGTTCGCCCCTACACGAATACCGCCGTCATTGGTTGCCGTGAGCTTGCCCCCTGCTGCCACGTCCAAATCAAAAGGAATCACGGTATAAGTATTTACCGCTAAATCGGTTATAGCTGCGCTTAATGATCTTGTCATAACCGACCGGGAAAGGTTTACCCCGTTCAATTCTATGCTTTCGGAATCCTGCGGAAAACAATTTACACCGATTGACCGCTTTAGTCTATCAAAATAAATAATAGGCATACCACGGGAAATATAGAGGTTGTAAATCGTTGTGCCATTGAAAGAATCGGTCAATGTGACCTTAACCGCCCACGCATAAGTATTGTCAAGCTGAATCGTTTTTAATACATTATCTTGACACGTTCCCGTTACCGTGGCGGTGGAATCTCCGTCTTTTGTGCAAGCATAACTTATTGTAATTGCATTTTTCCCGATGATAGATGAAAACATAGCGTCAACGGTTAAATCCGTTGCCGTGTAAAAGTTATGCTGCCGTTGTAAGGTTATAATCGCACTCGGTAATTGCCAATCTAACATATTGACCGAACAAGTCTTTGTTGCCGTAACCCCTCGGGAATCCGTAACCGTGAATACTGCGTCAACATTCGTGCCGGAATCAATCGTTGCATTACCGCCCGTTGCACTTGTACCGCTTATGGTCAAATTATAGGTATTTCCGTTGACCGTTACGGAACACGAACTTACGCTTGCCCCTTTTTGAGCGGAAAGCCCGGTTGCCGTGTAAGAAACGATAGAATGATTTCGGACTATCTGTTGATTATTTTCCGTGATTGCTATAACGCTTGCTTTTGTATCTTGGTAAGCCACCGAATCAATAGAGGGCTTGCAATCGTTTTCATTTACTGTATATCTTCCACCCGTGGCGGTTGATACATTCGAACCATAAGTAACCCTAACCCGATATGTGCCGTACTTTGCGTTCGGGATAGAATTATAAAGCCTGCCAACAACTACACTCCCATTGTACCCGGTAATGGACGTTCCGCTTGTTGTATCGTTGCTGATCTGTGAGTTATCCGCACCGATGATATTAACTGTTACACTTCGATTTAAGGGATTATAAAGCCCTATGGTAAGTTTATTGCCTATCGTAAAAGAGGGCATTGAATTTGCGTAAGGGTAAGCGTAAGTGGTAACTGCAAGTGCGCTTGAATCCGTGGTAAGCTGCGAATCTTTCCTCCGAACCCTTGTTTTAATGTTGTACTTGGTGTTCGGATTTAAGCCGTTTATGGTGTAAGTACCGCTTGTGCCGTCGGCTACATTTATTCCCGTCCATGACGAACCGTTATTTGTGGAATACCATATATAATCAATGGTAGAATCCGCACTCCACTTGATCGTTGCGGTTGTTTCTGTTTTTGCCGTGTTCGATTGTGTAACCGTGGCATATCTCGGGATTTTATCAAGGGTTACGGTTGCGCTGCCGTTACCATACATGACATTACCGCCCACGGTTGCGGAAATTTTAACGCTCTTTGTTCCGTCGCTTTCATGGGCTACCGTGTAACTCTTTGAAAAAAGAGTAATGGTTTTTCCCGGTGCAAGGGTAAAAGAACCGCTATTAGATTGCGCACTTGAACCCACCGTAACCTTGGTTTCCTGCGTGCCGTAAGTGTTCGCCGTGGAACTGCTTGATTTTGTGGCGGTAACTGTGACCGTTACGGTCGATTTATTGGTTGATTGGTTAGCCGTGGAACTCCACGAACACTTGAAAGTAATATATGAACTTGTAGAACCCGTCCTTGATAGATTAAAACTACCACTTGCCATATTTTAACCTCCTACCGATACAAGCCCGATACCGTCATTTACAACCGTTCCGTTTTCGTCAATCTCTATGGGAATAAAGCGTAATTTGTTACATAGCGTGATTTCTTCCTCAATTACACTCTTTTTCATGTGAAATTCTTCTCCACTTACCCAATATATCTTTTGACCGTTGCGGTCATATCCTGCAAATCCTACCTCATTATTCATAAGAACGTAAGAACCGTCTAAACCGTACATTTTTAAGCCGTCCTTGTCCATTTGACCGATGATATTATTTGCATTGTCGTAAAGCTCAAATATACCGCTTGCGTTTAAATGTGAGCCTAATTTAAGCGTACCGCCCTTGATCATATCGGCAACAAGGTTTATTACATTGATTGCCTGCATATTTAATGTGCCGTCAATGCTCCATGCGCTCGTAAATGTGCCATTTATGCCGGATTGCGAAAAGCCAATACCGCCGTTATTCATCAAAATAACGTTGGTTGCTTCCTCTTTTGGCAGCTTATCAACAATCATGATCATGTCGCCGTCATAAATCACATAAGAATTGCCCATAACCGCTAAAATATTGTCGGTTGCCTGCTGCAATTCCCCGGTAATTTGTGCCGTGGCATTTTGCACCGCTTCGGTTGCCGTTTTATCCACGCTTGCCGTGATATTAGAAACAAGGTTTGACAAGGTATTTTTAAAATTTCCAAATTCTATTTCGGTATATTTACCTAAAATACAATCGTAATCAAACGCAATAATATTAGTCATTAAATCAATTCCTAAACGTTCATCAATGACCTCTATTGTATCTCCAATATCTGAAACCTTATCAATGTTTGCACGCATTGTGTAATTTACTTGGGGCAAACTGTTTGTATCTACATAGGCTTGTGCCTGCTGCCGTAAATCCTCTAACAAGGCTTGCTTATATGCGGTTTCGTCAAGGTTTCCCTCGGGGTCTGTATAGGTTTCTTCGTCTATGTCTTGATCGAAAGAAACGGTTTTACAATAAGGGATTGCATATTGAATCTCACTCTCAACATAAAGGCTTGCGGTTTCATCAAGCGCATTTAAGAGTAAACCGTCCTTACCAACCGGGAGTAATTTTGTAACAACATTATCCCATGTTTCCTCGCAAGTAATCTCTCTTAAATTCTTCTTATAACGAACCGTAACCCCGTTATCCTGCCCTATGCCCTGCCGGATTGCTATGTTGAAATTATCACGGACTAAATGACCGCCCCAACGCTCCAAAATCGTTTGTATTGCCCCGTAAAGCGACGTTCTAACACAACGGTAAGAATCAACCGTTGCAACGTCTGAAATGGTCGTAAATGGACTTGTGGGAGTTGTGGCATTGTTTAAATGGTCTAATGCGTCGTTACAAGTCTTATCGACAACGTAAGAATCCTCAATCAAGTAATTTTCGGAATCATAGAAAACGTGCCATGCTTTGACCGTGATTTTTGACCTTGTTTTTTGTGGGTTGGTGATACGGAACGCTTGGTCGCCTTGTGGGGTATCGGCAACAACAATATTGCCCTCTACCATGTATTCGACGTATTCAAGCCCCGTTTCTAAATCAAGGTAATAGTCGCCGTTATCCTCTTTATGAACCCTTGCTTTTAGTGGGTGTAAAACTACATCGCCGTTTGTGGTAAATGATTTATCCGTTGCGGAAAATAACTTAATCATGTTATCGCTCCTTTAAGCGTATGCCACTATTTCGGTTAAGTTTAAAAAGCCGTCTGCGCCCCATGTCGGCTCTGACGTTCTGTTGTTTATAGATATATAACCCGTTATAGAATGATCGCCCGTTAATGCGCTAATATCGTAAGTTTTCTCGAATGATTGCTCGCTCCAATGATAACCCCCGCCTTCGCTCCGTAACGTATCACTTGCGCTATCTATTCCTAACTTTATAGAGCAATCCGCAAAACCACCGCCACCGCTTGTTGTACCTTTGATTGTGATTGTCGAAAAATCGGTAAAATCAAACGTGATATTTCCAGTAATGCTACCGCTTGACTGTGGCGATCTATAATAACTTATACCTAAATTTAAACCGCTAACCGAAAAATTATTTAACGTTACACCGTCTGCAAGTACCCCGTCTTTAAAGATTTCATTATCTGCGGTAAATACCGTTTCTCCGTTGTAAATAACCGTCTTAACCGTCGTGCCGTTAAAATTGATCGATTTAATTGTCGTACCGTTGAATATAAAAGGCATGGTTTACCTCCTATGATTTCATAATAGTTAAGGTTGTACCGCTCAACGAAAAGGTTAAATTTTCTGTTGTGTAAACGTCCTCTAAATCTGCTTTTTCCGCAAGTGCGGATTTTACCGCATGAACGCTCGGTGCGTCCGTGGTAGAATTGCCCGCCAATGTGTCAAATACTTTTGCGATTGTATTTAATGGTGTAACCGCTACTTTTTTTATCCACATAATCTAAACCTCCTATGTTAACCATTTAAACCCGATATAATTTATAATTCCCGAAAAAACATAAGTGTTTCTATAATTACCTATAAACAAGTGTTCGTCGTTGCCCGTTCCTCCCGTTGTATATGGGAAAGTAGCATTGTAAACCTCTGTACCGTCAATCGTCACGGTTATAGTTGTGCCGACTTTTCGTATAACAACGTCTTTATCTTGTGCGTTTCCTACATTCGTTTCACTTACAAGCCCTATAATTAAATCATTACTTGAATCAAGGTATATTTCCGTAAGGTTTGACGGTCTTGTTTGACTTCCCGACAATAAAGCATTACCGACAACGACAATATCCCCGCCCACGTTGTTAGGCACGGCATGAACGTTAAACTCAATTTGCCAATCTCTATTTACATTATCGGTATGATAAAGCGAAAAGCCCGAATCAATACAATAATTTGTAAGCGGTTGATAATTATTATGGTATGCCGACGGGAAAACTAAATCCTCATAATAAAACGCATAAGCGGAAATATCGCCTTTTCTTAAAATCCTATCTGCGCCTTGATATTGTTCTCTTACCATAACCCCGTCGCTATTTGTTACAAGGTAAATTTCGTCGTTCTTTTTAGGAGAAAACGGCGCACGGATTTCTGCAATAATATTAGTTAAATCAACCGTATTAGTATACGACCACGAATTAACGGTTTCTCCCGCCGTATAAGTCGTTCCGTTATAATTAACCTTTTTGTTGTCTGCCACATATAAAACCCATAAGGCATTATAAGAGTTATATTGTACTTTAACGTCGCCTATTGTTTGCGGTGTATTTGTATAGAGAATATCAACGGATTGTAAAACCGTGTCGTTTTCGTCATACTGAATTACCCTTACCGTTGCGTCGCCTCCGCCCGTTGAAACTGTAACGACCTCATACTTGCGTAACCCAACTAACGACCCGTCAACAAACCATGCTTGCTCGGTCAATCGTTTAATTTTGCTTATTTTACTATTACCGCCTCCGCCACATCTTATATATGCCATTATGAAACCCTCACTTTCACGCTTAAATTGCTTGATTGTGCCTCAAACGTCAACGTAACGCTCCCGTTTGCTACACTTACCGCCGTTGGATTTACTCCGTAAGAATCCGTGTATACGTCAATCGTGCTATTGGTCGTGATAGCGTTATTTGACAACGTAAGGCTTGTTTGCCCTGCGGTAAGCGTTCCCGTTACGTCGGTAAAAATTCCACCCCCTGCGGGTGCGCTTGTAACCTCGTAACCCTCGGGTACGGTTGCGCCGTCAAAATATAAAATACCGTCCGTCGGTACGGTGTAAGATTGACCGTTAATAACATCAAAAGTGGTCGTTGTTTCGTCTGTAAAAGTGATCGTGTAAGTGTCAACAAGCCCGACCGTTGCGGTTTTTTCAATACTTGCAATTCCTCTGCCCCTTTCAACCTCGATTGTGGTTGTTGAACCGTCCGTAAGGGTAATTGTGTAAATTTCGCTACCCTCCGTACTTGACGTTTTCTCAATGCTTGCAATACTGTTTCCTGCTTCGCCTTTAAGCATGATAATTTTAACCGTGCCTATGTTGGTTGTGTTCTTAACGTCCATGTCTGCCCTCCTAATATGTTACATCGTTCTCAATATCCAAAATGCCTTTTAGCACCGTGAATTTATCGGAATTGACCCCGATCTCGAAATCATAATAATACTTTCCGGCTTCTATTCCCTCGGTATCGGTTGGGGCTACACGAACAACGTATTGACCGGGTGCGACCTTGGAAATACCGAAAGTTAAATCCTTTTGAAAAATTGTTTCCTCTGCGTCATAACTTGATTTACAAGTGAAATACGCACTCTCTAAATCCTGCGTGAATAAAGCCCCGTTTTCGTCCTTTAGCTCCACTCCAAACGTGAGGGTATCGCCCCGAACCATTGACATATTAAAATCCATGTTCTACCTCCTAAATCCACCGTGAGTAATTGTCAATTATGATCTGTGAAATATCGCCACTCCATGAAAGCGTATTGCGCCCGGTCTTAAAGAACAAATTGTTATAATCCCCGGTAACAAGCCTATTTTTCAAAATACCGTCCTTGCTTGCTTCCATTTCTGCGCAATCAATCGTTATATATTCCTCCGAACCTAACGCAATACTTAAAGCCTGCTGCCCGTTAAGGCTTAACTGAATACTTCCCGTGCCGTAAATTGTAATCTTTGGCTTTGAAAACGTGTTCCCGGTATTCGTTACATTGATTGACGGTACATTGTTATCAATCAAATTTACATCGGCTTCAAAATTAAGCGTATTTGCGTTGATATAAAACCATAAGTAATTATAAGATTGTGACGTTGCAAGCGTGGCGGTAAGGGCTACACTTTGTTCGTTCTGCAAGTTTAGATAAGTACCTCCGAAACTCTTTGCGTCCGACGGTACACCGTCAATTAAACGGATATTTGCGGAACTAACCCCCGTTCCCGTGGCATTTGCGCTCAATGTGTATTCCCCGGCTTTAAGTTTTAATTGATTGATAGGTAAATAAAACTCGGTTGCTGCCGTTGCCGTTCCACTTAAAGAAATAACTCCGTTTTGTGCCGTCAAGGTTAAGCCGTTCTTGGTCTGCGAAAAATCATTGAAAGTTAGCAAAGAACCGAAAGAAAACGTCAATGCCTGCTCAACTGTGGAATACTTAAAAGGTTGTACGTGAAATTCAACCGTTGCCGTCTTAAATCTTATCAATCTATCATAATTTATTTGTTTTATGATCTGATAATAGTAAAATTTGTCCGGCTCATTCGAAAAAGTGACAATTCCCGACCCGTTAAAGTACGCTATAACATCATCTACGTTATAATCGCCGTACAATCCAATCTTAATTTGTTTGCTATAAGCTGCATAACCCAACTCGGTTATAATATCGCCGTCCTTACCGTCTATTTCCTCGGTTTGTGTCCTCATTTGAGGTTTAGAAATAGAGGGCAAGGATTGAATTAAAAGCCCGGTAATAGTTGTGCTTTTTTTGCCGTTTAAGATAACGTAATTCATATCCTGCCCCCTATTTTAAGTGTAAATTAACCGTGTTACGGTCTTATCAACAAATCTGCCTGCTACTTCATCGTCTAACTCAATTTTCATTTCGCCCAACGCTTCCTTAAATGCGGAAACCATGTTGCCGTATGCGGAATACTCCCCATTTGCAGCATTTACACCGTTTAAGTTTGCGTCCACGTCGAAACTTTTCGGGATTGAATCCTGCATTTCTTTTGTGACGTTTTGCATTTCATCTTCAAACCCTACACCGATACCTAAAGCAAGGTTTTTACCTACCTCGTCACGCATTAACTTTGACGGCGAATTGATACCGAATATCTTTTTAATGCCGTTCATTATGCTTTCGCCAAAACCTTTAATCTTGTCAAGCACCCATTGCGTCGTATCTTTGATACCCTCCCATAAGCCTTTAACAAGGTCTTTACCGATTTCTACTATTTGTTTTGGCAACTTTCCGAAAGCCTCGGTTACTTTGATACCGACAACCACAACTTGTTTAATCAAGTATGCCGTGGTTTTTACAATCCCGGCTGTCAACTCAACCAAAATATCTACACCCATTGCAAGGATTTTAGGTAAATTTTTTGCAAGCGTCGATACGATAGTTGAAATAATCGTCGGTAACATTTCGATAAGTTGCGGTATTGCTTTTGTAAGACCCTCAATTAAGCCTACAAGTAAATCTATACCCGTTTCGATAACAAGCCCGATATTATTTAATAAAACATCAACAATCGTATCAATAATTGTCGGTAACATTTCGATTAACTCGGGGATTGCTTCTATAATACCGTCGATAAGAGAATTTAATAATTTAATACCCGTTTCAATTATTTTCGGCAACTGATTAACAAGCGTTGTTACCACTTGTAATATGAGTTGCGGTAACATTTGCAATAATTGAGGTATAGCCGAAATAATACCGTCAAGCAATGCGTTAAGAATCTCTACCCCTGCGTCTAAAATCTTTGGCAATTCCGAAACAAGCGTATGAACAATGCTCATTATTACCTCGGGCAACATTGCTATTAACTGCGGAATAGCCGTTAAAACACCGTGAACCAACGCTAATATTAAATTTATTCCTGCGTCAATGATTAGCGGTAAATTTGTTGTAAAAACCGTCACAATATCCGTTACAATCTGCGGTAACATTGCCAATAATAGCGGTATGGTTTCCGTAACACCTTGAACCAACCCTAAAAGGATTTGAACCCCTGCGTTGATAAATTGAGGAATCGCCGTTATAATGCTCTCAACAATCTGCGGAATAATGTCAACGATTGCGGTTATAACCGACGGCAAAACCTCTAAAACTGCCGAAATCATGTTGTTTACCGCTTCAATAAGAATAGGCAATGTTTCGGTTAAAAGTGGCGGTATGGTTTGGACTATTTGCGGTACTAAAGTTTTTAATAACTCGCTAACCATTTGACCCATGCCCGTTATAATCTTTTGTACCCGGGGCAACATATTGTTTGCAACGGCGACTACACTATTAACGAAATTGTCAATCAAGCCGTTAAAATCTGCGGTATCGCTTGCCATGCCCGTTAAGAGGTTTTGCCACGCTGCCGACATGGTTTTTGTTGAACCCTCGATTGTTCCCATTGCTTCCTTGGTCGTTGTTCCCGTGATACCTATATCTTCTTGTATTACGTGAATACCCTCAATGATCTTATCGAACGGAACGTCTTTTACCGTTTCTGCGGTTACTTTTACAGAATCGCCCAAAACTCCCGAATCATTGATAAGCCTTGCCATTTCGGATTGTGTACCGCCATAACCTAATTTAAGGTTGTCAAGCATGGTATAATTGTCTTTTGCGAACCCTTGATATGCGTTTTGTATCATCGTCATATCTGTACCCATTTTGTTCGCATTATCGGACATATCCCGGATTGCCAGATCTGCGTACTCGGTCGCTTTTGCCGTGTCGCCCTTTAAACCTTGTAAAAGGGTTGCGGAAAAAGAGGTTGCTTGCTCCATGTACTCGTTAGCACTCAACCCCGACGTTTTATAGGCTTCATTTGCATATTTGATTAACTGATCGGAACTTTCCCCGAATAGGGTTTCTACACCGCCGACAAGCTGCTCATACTGCGCATAATTGTTATATGCTTGTTTGCCGATATTAACGAACGCACCGCCTAATTGCTTCAAGCCGTTTAACGCTGCCGTGATTGCCTGCGAACCCAAATTTGCAAGAACACCTTTCATAACGGTAAAACCGCCGTTCCCGGCTTGCTCTGCCTGCTTTCCTGCTTCCTCGGTTTCCTTGCCCAAATTATCAATGGATTTTGCCGTGTTATTTACATCGGTTTGAGCGTTGGCAATCTCCACACGCATTTTTTGCATGGATTTCCCGTTCTCTTTCTGCGCCCGGGTGGATTTCTGAACCTCATTTGCAAGTGTTGTAACCTTTGCTTTCTGATCTTGATATTCCTTTGAGGTTGTGCCTACCGTTTTACCTAAACGGTCAAGCTCCGCTTTTTCCTTTTCGTAAGTGCTGACAAGTTGTTTGTGTTTCTGCGCCTGCTCGTCGTTTTCTTTCTGCAATTTGTCATATTGCGAAACTAACAAGGTAAGTTTATCTTTTTGAGTATCAAGAACCTTGCTTAACGCTTTCGTTTGCTCCATGACGGCTTTTGTTGACTTGTCGTTGCTATCATAAGAGGAACTTGTCGCTTTCATTTCGGCGGTTACTGCCTTTAATTCCTGCGTAATCTGATTTAAGGCTTTTCTATATTCACTTTCCCCGGTCAATTTGACCGCTCCACCAAAAGCCATTTTAACACCTCGTTATGTTTCTATTTGAAACATCATAACCACTCTTCTTCTTGTTGCGACTTAATATACGCTTCCTCATACGTCATATTGCTATGGAATAACCGCATTTCCATGCTCCATAAATCTTTATAATGACCATACAATTTGTTAAACATTGCAAGGGTCAATCGCCCGGTTTCCTTAAAAGATAAATGCAGCTTTGTTTTACCGATAAAATAGAACCACGAAAAATCAATTACCGGGTCGTATTCATCGTGGACTATTCGTTTTTTTCTTCACTCTTTGTACTTTCGATAACGGTTTTATTGAGGGTTGCGGTTGCTTCGGAAAGCCCTACATCGGTAATTAAGCGTCCGACCTGCTTTAAGGTTAAGGGCTTAATATCCGTGCCGTTTTCTTCGTTCTCAATATCAATTCCCTCATTGATCATTTCGGTAAATCCGAAAATAACCGCCTTTGCGTTCGGCTCTCCGTTCTTGCCGTCCGTCATTGCTCCCCACTTATCAAGTGACCCATACTCTTCTTGTATGCGCTCCATAACGTTTAAGTTGAATACAAGCGTATATTCTTTCTCTTTATATTGGATTTTCCCATTTATATCTTTCATTTAATTATTCCTCCAATATGATTTTTAGTTACCACTTGCCGGGGTGGTAGTTTCCGGGGTGGTAGTTTCCGCTACGGGTGCTGCCGAAAAAAAGGCATTAAGGTAAGTCTGCGCTCCAACCATGGTGTCGAAAGTCTGCGTTTTGCTCCAATCTCCATTTGCAAGCTGCGAAACTGTTCCCTCTAAAGTGCTTGTGCCAAATTCCACGGATTCGCCCTTGGTGTTGTTTTCCTGCGACGGCTCGGCAAATTTAACCTTGTTTAAGAACTCTACCTTGTACTTATAAACACCGCCGACAATCTTCGTAATAATACGACCCAAACCAACATAAGGGGCGGTATCGGTGGCATTGCGTACCATTTCGCCGTCCTCCGAAACGGTATGACCTAACAAGGTTGCCTGCGTCTGCGTGTCCTCGTCGTCAATTCCTAACGAAACCGTTCCGCTCTGAAATGTGGTGTCACTCTCTGCGAGTGCGTCGTCTGCGTATAAACTTGCGGAATTGTTGGAAACGGAAACGGAACAAGAAACCGCCTTGCCGGGTTTCTGTGCTACACCGTAAGTGGGTGTTCCGTCGGGTGCTTCGGTAAGAATACCGAATAAAAAGTTTTTCAAACCAATTTTAGCCATTGTTTTCTTCCTCCTTTAAGTATGCAAAACATAATGTTTTATGGTAATATCCCGTTTCATAATCAAATAAATCTTGACTTGATCTTGACGGTTGCCATATAAAGCCGTTCTGCTTTAATAATGCTTTTACGCTCTTAATAATGTTGTTGTAATTGCCTTTTGAGTACACATCGAAATCATAATATGTTACATAACCTATCAAATCATCATCGGCACTTAACGAATTATCCATATCGACGTTCATATAAACGATATACGGCTCATTGTGACCCTCATAATACATAAATTCTACCGGGATATTCACACCGTCAACGGAAAAATCAGTAAAAATGCTTTCAATCAATTCATTCATTCAAGTAATCCTCCGCTTGCCCGTTTCTGCGCTGCTAACATTGCCTTTTCAATCTGTGATTTCTTAAATGACCTGCGGAAAAAAGGACGTTTTACAATCTTTCCTCGAAATGCTCCTATTTCCGTGTATCTTGCACTTGTTCCATACTCTGTTACTTGCGCTAAAAATGCAGCCGGAATACCTTTACTTGTGGTATAGGTTTTTCCGCTACCGCCTTTTCGGGTAAACTCTGTACGGTTTCCGCTAAACGGAATATAACCGCTAAAATAAACCTTTGTGTTTATACCGTCGTCCGTTGGTGTCTTATAGGTTTTTGTGAGTTTAACATGATCTTTTAACTCGGGAATTGGTGCGCTTGATTTTACGTTATTCAATGCGACCTCTGCCCCTGCTTTCGTCATTTCCCCGAAAATTTTCTCCGAATTATCATAGATTTTCTTGAAATCTTTCATAATATCGTTGGGTAATTGCGCTTGAAACATAGCCATTAGTGCGTAACCTCCTTGCATTGCAGCTCCAACTCTACATTTGCTTCATCAATGTTGTTCACATATTCAATCGTGTACTCTTTCCCGTTAAATTCAACGGTCATATCCCGTGTAATCTGTGTGACCGGGAAACGTATTGTAAAGTTGGTTAAGGCTTTCTCAAAATCGCTATTGTTCTTAATAATGGTAATGCCCCTTGTGGTTTTAACGTGCGCATAAGGGGATAAAATAAGCGTTTTTTGCTTGTTTTGGAAACCTGCCGAATCCTTGACCATTTGCACTTGATAAATATTGATTTTTTTGTTGTACTTCCCTGCATTGATCATAATAAATTTACCGAATGTAAGCCTAAAATCATTTCGACTACACTATTCAAATTGTTACTATCCACATACAACGTGCGGTTATCCCACATATCTTGTACTAATACCAAAAGGACAATAACAAAATCTTGGTAATTGTCTAACTCTTCTTGGCTTCTCCCCGTGTAATTTGATATATACGTTTTGGCAATACCTATCAAATTATTAAGCGTGTTTGTGTCGCCATCCGTAACCTCCGGCAAACGTAAATATTCCGCTACGTCCTCGGGTGTCACTTCGCTAACCTTTGAAATATCCTGCATTTTGTTGTCCTCCCTTTTAGGAGTTGCCTAAACAACATATATTTTTACTTTTTCTTTGCTCTCGGTTTCTTTTCAACGGGCTTTGTTTCTGCTTCGGGTTTTCCCTCTACTTTTTCAACATATTTTGCCTTGATTAAATCATCGGCAAGGGCTTTGTCGGGGATTTCCCCGACTTCGCCTTTAGCCATTGAAATTACACCGCAAAAAGAAATTAACGCTTTATACATGACGTTTCCTCCTTATTCCTCGGGTGTTACCTCGGTTGCTCCATATACCGCATACAAGGTTACATTTGCGGTTGCCGTGTACGGGCTTTCAACGTCGGGGGTTTCTGCGCTATCTGTGGTTGCCCAACCGATAAATTCTTTGCCCTCGGGTGCGGTAATGCCCGTTCCGTCGTTTAATTCAACGGAATTTCCGGCAATCGCCGTTACTGCTGCAACCGTTCCCGTTCCACCGTTCACGTTATAAGTGATCGTTACAACCGAAACATTAACGCTTGCGCTTGCATATTCGCTCACGTCATAAGTGCCGTTTGCCGTGATTGACTTTTCCCCGGTGGGTACGAACGGTTCGGTATGTTCGACTACACAATTATCGGCAATTAAAGCGGCTGCCGTGGTATCGTCAAAAGTACGAACTTCTCCGTTATACATCGAAATTGTACCCGTGGAAAAAGCCTTTAATGCTCTAACTAACATACTTTTCGCTCCTTTCCGTTTCTTTTTGAAACATTAAGCACTTGCCATAACAAGTTTAGCGATTTTCTGTGCGTCCTCGACTTTAGAATCGAACTCGAACCAACCAATAACACCGACTGCGTGTTCGTCTGCGTATTTCTCACGCAATACCTCGATATTGATGTCCTCGGAAAACTTGGTTGCAAGTCCTTTCATATCGCCGTAATAAATAGCGGTTTTTCCTGCTGCCATGTTAGGCATATTGTCGGACACGTAAACGGGCTTTCCTAAAAGGGAAGTGCCAAAAGGTAAGGAAATGTCGTCCTGCAACATATAACGACCCATATTGTCCTTTAAGGTACGTAATGCGGTACGGGTTGCGCTTGACATAATCCAAATTGCATTTCCTTGAAACTCGTCCTTGATCTTGTCATGAAGCTGAATTACTTCGTCTGCGGTAAGTGCGTTCTGACTTGCAGCCGTAAGAGAATTTGTAAGAGTAGAAAGACCCGTTACCTTGCCCGGTGTGCCGTTAAGAAGCTCGCCCTCGATAAAACGCTTAATAGCGTATGCCATTTCGTCAACAACAAAATCAACAATGTTGAAATCGGAATTGTTGATAAGGGAACGGCTAATCTTGGAAAGCGCACCTGCCAAAAATCCCGTAAGCTGAATCGTTGTAAACGAACCGTTGCTTGAACTCATAGCGACAAACTCGGTCTGATATGCAACGGTAATGTTGCTTGTGGTGGTATCGTAATAAGGCAAATCCAAATTACCTTTTACGTTGTACTTGCTTGATCTCTCAAGAATCGGGCAAATATCATAAACCTTTTTAATGATACGCTTTGCAATGGTGGTAGGGATTAAAGCCTGCCCACTTCCACTTGCCGGGGTAAGCTCTCCGGCACGCTCATTGACTACACGACCACGTAAGAAGTTTTCAAACGCTCTGCACTCCTGCTGCTCTTTTGCTCTTGCTTCCTCTTCAACTTTCACTTCGGTTTCCTCCTTGGGGGCTTCCCCGTCAAGTTTCTTTTCCATTGCTTTCATTTCCCGGAAATCGTCGTCCATTTTAAGAGTTTCCTTAATTCTGCGTACATCATCTCTGATTTCGGCTAACTCCTGCGCTTCTGCGTCGGTAAGCTCTCTCTTTTCCTCTTTAGCCTTATTGAGAACTTCCTCGGCACGGGTGATCAAATCGTTCTGTTTCTCAACTAAATGCTTCATTTTTAGTTTCCTCCTTTGATTTCTGCGATCATAGCGTCATAAGGGCTATAATCAATTTCTTTAGTTTCATCAACATTTTCATGTTGTTTAGGCTCTGAATCTTCCCGGATTTCTAACTCGGTAATGCACGCTTCGCCGTGAAATTGGATTTCATCATCGGAACGAACCGTAACAAGTGTTCCGTCGTATGCCGGCTTCTTTGTCCTATCCAATAGGGAAACCTCGAATAAATCCAAATCGTTTACATCACGGGTTACTATGCCGTTTTCTTCGTGCTTGTCAACGTCACGATCTGTAAATCCGAATGACCAACCGACCAAATCCCCGTTACGGGCTTTTCGAACTACATCGGGGTCGTTGATTGTCGCCCTTGCCCGTAATCCGATGTTGTCCTCGATCAATTCCAAATTACCGTCTTTCGTACCGCCTAAATCCTTGCTCCAATCGTGATTTAGAAGTAATCGGATATTGTCGTTACGCTCAATAGCCCTCTTAAATGCGCCCTGCTTGATACGTTCGACAAATTCCCCGATACGTGTTTTTAACGGCTTGCTTTTCCGTTCAATAGCGTTGACATAGCCCTCAATTTCTACGCTATCGTTCCTAATTCTGACCTGCATTTTTTATCCCTCCTTTATCCCTCGCTGCTATTTCCGCTTTCTTCAAACGCTTGGTCTAACTCTTTATCTTCAAGCACCTTTTCTATGTTTTCGTCGGTCGTTAAATTTGCGGTTGTGTCCGTGTTCGGGGTGTAATATTTTTTCGTCTGTGTATCGTAAAGAACCGCACCCAATCCAACGTTTATTACGTCCAATCCCTCGATATAATTCAAGTTTTCGGCTCTTCGGATTTCGTTTAACGTCATAAATCCCGTTTCTTTTGCGGTTTTATATGCGTTGTACCGCTCCGAAAGTGACGCACGAATGATCTCTTTTATATCGAACTCGAAAAAGTGGTTTTTCTTTTCCTTTTCAAGCAACAAATCCCGGTTAAGTGCGGTTTCGAACGCTTTAACAATGGGATAGATTGCAAGTTTGAAAGTTAAATCGAAATTATCGGAAATATGAAACAAATTGTTGATTTCATCTTGTAAGGTTTTCTTGCTTTCGTTAAGCTGCATTTCAACCGACGTGTTACTTGCTTCTTGGAACTCCAACCCGTTATTGAGGACAACTACATTTTCCTCGTTGTTCTTGTAAAGATTGCTCCATGCCTGCTTTAATATGTTGATTTCTTCTTGTCCTAACTTCCTTTGAGATTTCAAAAAGCCCTTTTTGTTACCGCCGTTCTTAACCATGCCTAATTGATACAACATAGTTTGGTAAGCCGTTTCAAGCTCTTTCGAAATTTCCACGGTTAAGCCTATTCCGCTTGCTCCGTCCTTGGTATTCCTTAATAGCTTGATAAACTCATAAGGCTTGTACTCTGCGCCCATAACAAGAATCGTATAATCCTTGTAAATCGGCTCATAAACTTTCATGATCTCAATATATCTTTCCTCAACATAGAAAAGCCCGGTAACATCGTTTCGGTTTCTGCGAATATAGCAATAACCGCCCTTACCTAAAAGGTAATCCTCAACCATTGCTTTTTTCATCTGAAAGCCGTCTAACTTGTCGCCCGTATCTCCATTAAGCATTTTTACCCGTTCGTCGCCCTCGACTTCATCAACCTTACCGCTCTTATACTTGTATAATTTGACGGGCATTGCAGCAACGGAATTGCAAATAAAATCAACCGCTCCGCTTACTGCCGGGAGAGTTAAAGCCTTTTCCCTTGTTATGGTTTCATTGTTTAACAATGCTTTTAATAAAACATCGTCAACTTGTGGCTCAACCGTTGGTGTTTCCGTATCTCTTTTTTCTACACCGAAAAGCCAATCCGTAAATTTACTCATGGGAAACCTCCACTATACTTGAACGGTAAAATTTTTCCACTTTTTGTATGCGTCAACATACATTTCGTTTTTGTCGCCGTTGTATGTAACCTCGTAATACATACCGTCCGAAACGGTTGTACTCAACAATGCCTTGTTATTTTGTAAAGCCTTACATAGCCATACAACATATACATCATTTTCGGAAATTTTACCGTTTTTATCCGTGATTTCGGATTGTTCATTGAAATAATCAACTACCGCTTTTTTTGCCATTTCAACAAATTTTTTACTATCCATTTGTTTACTCCTTTCAAAAAACTTGCACCGTAAAATCTGCTTGATTTAAGAAACAATCTTGCTCTAATAGGTAAGTTGCATTTATTAAACTTACTACCATATCAACTTTGCCTTTTGATTTCTTCTTATTGACGTACTGATTTTTATTTGTATCGTAAACGCACCGTGCGTTCTGAAAGTTGACCTCTAACAAGGTATTGTTTTCATACTGAAACTCTTTGTTCAAAATCTTTTCTTTTAGTAACTTCGTTGGTGGGTGTAATACGCTTGAATGTTGCCGTATCTCTACAAGGTTATGTCCGGCTTTTTCAAGTTTTTGTGCCGTGCTTAAAGCGTTCCAACGGTCGTACCCAATCGCTTGTATTTGTACCCCGTATTTTTCCTCTAAACTTAAAATAAAATCCTCAACCACGGCATAGTCAATTACACGATCTCCGCAAGCAATGACTTTATCGGTTTTAACAAGCTCCCGGTAATTTACCTTTTCGCTTGCCTGCTTTTCCTCAATTCTTCCCTCGGGAATAAATGCGAACGAATCCGCAAGTATGTTGTTATCATCATCAACCGTAACCATTGATACGCTTGTATTGTCGTTTGTTTCGGATAAGTCAAGCCCAACATAGACTACACGACCCGTCCAATCAATATTTGCCACCTTACACGCTTGAACGTCGTTTACATCAATGTAAGTTTCCGTTCCGACACCTTGGTAAATGATATTACAATGTTTTGTGACAAAATTTTCCCTTGCGCTTTCTACTGCGATTGCCTTTGCCCGTTTCTTTAATAAATCCTCCCAAATTTCGGGGATTTCCAACGCAACCGGGTTTGCCTGCTGCAATATTAAATCTTCCGTTTCCCAATTCTTCACGTCGTCCGGCTCATACAAAAGGGAAAACGTTGTTTCGTCTTTTTCCAATCCGTCCAATACTCTTTTAGAATATTTTATTTCGTCCTCGAACGGATTGTCAATAGTTGGATATTTTGTGGATATAATAAACCCTAATTTGTTTAATATATTCAACTGACCGCTTCGCATTGCTTCAATGGGATATGATATGGGCAACGCTCCTACTTCATCGGCGCAAAATGCGTTCGGTAACTTACCGTCCATTCTGCTTGTGGAATAGGAAAGCGGTATATATTGCGTTTGCGTTGGCTTAAACATGATGTAATCACGTAATATCTTAAAACGCTTTGTATCTTTGTACTCATAAACCAACGGGGAACTACGGATTGTTTCGGCTATTGCTTCTCTGATCTCCCTTGAAAGTGAACCGTCCGGGGCTACCGAATAAAACTTTGAAAATTTCGGCTCTGTTAAGAAAAGCAAAATAAAAATGGTTGCTATGGTGTAAGTCTTAAAGTTTTTTCTGCAAATCTCCAAAACTCCCGTTTCATATCTTCGCTTTTTCGTGTTATCCCGGTAAACGGTACATAGGATTGCTACATAGAAAAGCCATTGATACCCTACCGTACAATCATAAAGCGGTTGCCCTGCTTTCAATCCTTTAGGCATATTTAATATTTTGAGAATGTTTTCAAGCTGCTTTAACTTCTTTTCGCTTATGATATATTTCTTGTCCTTGCCCTCACAAATCCGCATAAATTCTTTCATTTGAATTTTAACGTATTTCGGGGTTGTCTTTTTCCTTATGGACTTTTTACAAAACTCATAGGCTTTATTCTTCGTCACTCTCTCCACCGCCATTTATAATACGCATAAGAGGATCTTCGTCATTTTCGCTCGAATCGTCCACGTTAAAATTGCGTAAAATCCGCATAAGCGTTGCAACGGTCTTATTTGCGCTATCCGTGGTTTTGTTGTACTCTGCAACCGCCGGATTGCTATATAGGTTTTTTCGCCCTTTTACGTATTCTTTAGAAACAAGCATACCCTCTTCTTTTAACGTCTTTTCAAGCTCCGATAATATGTTAAGCTGCACTTGATACCGTTTGAACGTGGTAAGGAAAAAGAAATTGCTTTGTACTCCGCTTTCCTCGGCAATCTTCATAATTTCCTGCGCTTGCTGATTTAATGATAATTTCGCCATATACTACACCTCATTATTCTTTTATTGTTCCGTCCGGGGCAATCTTAAAACTCCGAATTTCTTTTCCTGCGCCATGTGTGAGGAAATAAGGCAAATTAACAACGTTCCCGGAATCTTTAAGGACAACAACGGGAACATGACCGCCACCGCCTATATATTTATCATCATCGGAACAACCAAAAATAAAACCGTTTTCATGCTCCGTGCAATTATCAATGTTTTCCTTAACTTCCTTTGCTTTTACGTATGCTTCGTTATATGTCATATTTTACCCTCCTTATCTTCTACCACTTGTTTCTACTGATTTTTTCGCACGGTCTGAAAATTTAAGATTATCCGTTCTTACTAAAGTTGCGCTGCCGGGCTTAATCTTACTAAATAATTCTTTTGCCGTGTATTTACCGCCTACTTGTGCGTCAACATATTGTGTTTTTCCGTTCTTGCGCTCAACGTTCAAAACGTGACCACCGCCATTTTTCCATTGAACACCTAAAACCGCCCTCGAACCGTTTCCGTATTCCTGCATTTTGCTTTCAACATTTTTCAATGCTTGGTCTGCGGTACGTCCTCCGACCTTTTCATTTTTGGCATTTTGGAAAGCTCCTTGCCAACGATCATTACCCTTACCGTTTACGTTCGCTTGTGGTAATGTATCGCCCTTAAATGTCGGTTGTGCTACTACATCGTAACCCCTGCGCCTTGCTTCATAAGCAACAACGGCTCTTTGGCAATTCTCGGTAAATTCTTTATATGTTCCCGTTGGGTCATAATAAGGGTTTGCCCCTCTTACTGCGGTTTCGATTGACATTGACCTCCCTTTACTTCCTAACGCTTCTTTTAGCGTGTCAATGTTCTGCATACCTAAACCTTTTGACCACTCGCCACCTGCTCCGCTGCCACCGCTCGGGTGTAAGGTGGGCAATCCACCGCCACCACTTGACGAACCACGACCGCCGAATAACTGTAAATCTAATTCAAGCATGGCTTACCTCCTCCTATTTGCTCTATTTCCTTTGGCACTCATTTTTGACCCTTTCGACAAACTCTTATTGTTTGCCGTTTCTTTATCTAAAAATGCGTCAATTTCTTTTCTGTAATCTGCGTTCTTCTTTGCTTCTGCTTTTAATTCTTTTTGTGTCATTTTATGGGTTGTTCCCCCCGTTTGCGTAACCCTATCCAAATAACCTTGTAACGTGGTTTCTGGTGGCAATTCGCTTATTCTCCCGGTTGAACTTTGAAAAAATAATCCGTTATTGGTTTCAACAAGTCGCCCCATATCTCTACCCTCGTAATCGGTTAAAGAATAAGTGCTTTTAATTCCTGCACCGCCCCCGCTGCCACCTGCTCCGCTGATTGCTCCACGTCCTCCCATTGTTAAACCTCCGTTTTACCGCTCCACTTCTCCGTGACCTTGTTTTCAAAATAAACGACTTTAATTTTGCCGTAATCAAAATCAAGTTTGCCACCGTAAACAATGATCGTTTCCGGCTCAATCTGTTTAATCATTTCTTCCATGCCGTCATGCCATATTTGCAAGGCTTCTTTGTTTTCCTTAACTCCGATTGTGGAAACTGCAACTACACTTCCCTTGGGTATGCCTTGAAAACAGAACTTAAACGTTTCTTTTTCTGCCCACGATATAGTGGGAATAACCTTTATTCCACGGCTTTGATAAAATGCGCCTATCTGCCGGGAACGGTAAACGTTCCAAATCTTAATCGGCATTGTCATGTCCATATAAAGCGAAAAATCCGGGGATAAAATGCAATCATACTCGAATAATATGTCAATGTACTTTTCCGGGTCGTTCCAAACTCTCTCAAATTGGTAATCATCAAGGAAAAAGTGAATACCGCAATTTTTGTTCTTGCTTGTTTTCGCATAATTGAACCCGATTAAATCCGACGGTATAACATGATCGTTTCTAATTATGGGCATTTGCCAAAAATCGTTTGTGAGATTCTCATAATCTATCAAACCCAAATTATAGGCATTGTTCGTGCGCTCCCGTTCGTCGCCGTAATAGCCCTCTTCCTCTTCTTCCTCGGATTCATGGTTGAATTGGTCTATATCAAGCGCAAAATCTTTGAAATCAATGTCTAAATCCTGCAACTCGATTTCCAACTTGTCAAAATCCCACGTTGCAACGTCCGATACCGAATTATCAGCTACACGGAACGCTTTTATTTGTTCGTCCGTGAGATCATCGGCACGTATGCACGGGATTTTCTCAATCCCTAACTCCTTACAAGCCTTGTACCGGGTGTGACCCGTAACAATGACGTTGTTTTTGTCAATTACAATAGGCACTTTGAAACCGAACTCTTTAATACTGTTCTTTACGTACTCCACCGCTTCGTCATTATGCCGTGGGTTGTTTTCGTAAGGGATTATATTGTCAATTTTGATTTCATAAACTCGCATTTGATCGCTCCAAACGTCATTATTGAAACCCTCTCTCAAAAAAATTGCCTTTTTGAAACATTTTCGTCGGTTTTTCGTTGTTTTTAAGCCAAAAAAGGGTTATTTTCCAAAAAATCAAGGATTTTTATTTTTTTTGTAACGAAAGG
>AUXO014083429.1_pt1 | contig 33252 bp, 23 predicted proteins | sample 768731 | NCBI WGS metagenome assembly AUXO01 (sample SAMN02715735, study PRJNA202380) | gut metagenome | biome: sheep rumen | host: Ovis aries | place: New Zealand: Palmerston North
TCGTATTCCTTAGCCATGATGGCTGAATTGTCTGGAGTACCGTCGTTGACGACGATTACCTCTAATAAGCTCATCTGCTCATCAGAGACAATCAGCGAGTCGAGACATTTGTTGATGTACTTCTCAACTTTGTAAACGGGAACGACAACCGTCAGCAGTTTTTCCATATTTCTTAGAATAGTTTAAGTACATTTTCTATGATTGGAGCCATATCATAATATTTGTATTCTGCCAATCGTCCGCCAAATATGACATGTTGCTCTTGTTTAGCCAAGGCTCTATACTGATCAGCCAGTTGGTTGTTATGAGTATCATTGATAGGGTAGTAGGGTTCCATGTCATCTTTCCATTCCGTACTATACTCTTTAGAGATAACGGTCTTGGGACATAGATTCACCTCATTGCCAAACATTTCAAAATGTTTATGTTCTATGATTCGCGTATAAGGTACCTCGGCTTCAGTGTAATTGACAACAGCGTTGCCCTGGTAGTTAGGAGTATCCAAGATTTCTTCTTCAAACCTAACGGTGCGATAGTTGAGCTTGCCAAAACGATAGTTATAATACTCGTCAATCTTTCCCGTGAACACAAGGGTGTCTGCCATATTCTCCCAATATTCCCTGTTGTCGAAGAAATTGGTATTTACTTGTGTCTCTATTCCTTCAAGTAATCCATCTATCAACTTGTTGTAGCCGCCGATAGGTATTCCTTGGTATTTGTCATTGAAATAATTGTTGTCGAATACCATCCTTACGGGCAATCTCTTGATGATAAAAGCTGGTAGGTCACAGCATTTACGTCCCCACTGTTTTTCAGTATATCCCTTGATTAACTTCTCGTAAATGTCATTACCGATGAGCAAAAGTGCTTGCTCTTCCAAGTTGCGAGGTTCGTTAACACCCATCTCTCGTAGTCTTCTTACCGTGTCTGCCTTCTGTTGGTCTATCTTTTCCTGCGCCTCTTTTGGCGTAGTCACTCCCCACATCTGGTAGAAAGTGTTCATGTTGAAAGGCAGATTATACAATTTGCCTTGATAGTTGGCTACGGGAGAGTTGGTATATCTGTTAAATTCCACGATGGAATTGACAAAATCCCACACTTGTTTGTTGGAGGTGTGAAAAATGTGTGCTCCATATTTATGTACATGAATCCCTTCGATTTCTTCGCAATAGACATTACCACCCAAGTGGGGACGCTTGTCTATCACCAGGCATTTCTTTCCTGACTGACGGGCTTTGTGGGCAAACGTTGCTCCAAACAAGCCTGAGCCAACTATCAAATAATCGTACTTCTTTTTGTTCATGTGTTGATGGTTTTTATTTCTCGAAGCTACACTTATTTGGCAGTATCCTGTCAAAAGCACCATTAATCTCTTTCTTGGCTCTCTCGAAATTTTCCAAGAGAGGACTGTCGTTGATTACGACTAAGTTTTTTTTCTGCGAAGCAACGAACTGAGCCACTCCCTCCACTTTGTTGATATTGTCTAACAGAAAATATTTACTGTCATTGCAAACGTTGTAAGGATGGAAGTTTCCGTTAACCAATTGCCAGTATCTCATCACCCATATACACACGTCTTCCTTGTCCCTGAAAGAATGCGTACAGGTTTCATCAAAAAGATTCTCATTGTGTTTCCATGCGTCAATGAAGGTGCTCTTTAAAAAGCTTTGAGGCAGGTGATGGTCGTAAAAACCAGTGAAATAAGAATAACCAAAGTCAAATAAATTCCTAATCAGGTAACCTTTGTACTTGGGGTGAAACCAATTGAGAAAGTTTTTCTTGATGACTTCTCTCTTGTTGAAGAAATGGTTGATGATGTCAAGGGCATTGTAAACGGTATGGCCGTGCATCCCTCCAATAAACATGGGCGACATGATGGCCATGTCGCAAGGCAATCCTTGATGGAAGAAACGAGAAGGACTAATCTTGTCAATGATGAAAAAATCGTCGTTAAAATAGACAAAATGGTCAGACAAACCCTCTATCTTGTGCATACAAAATTCTATGGGATGAGAGCTGAACGTAGGCAAATATCTCTCATCCATATAGTCGCTATGTTTGACGATATGCAACTTGGGTGCTTGGGTGTTTAGCCAGCTTGGCAGATGACCGCATGTGACAAAATGAATCTTGTTCACCCACGGTGCAAATGCCTCGATGCCTCTGAACCAATACCTCAAATTGTCCCAGTCTCTGTATCTCTCGGAACATACAGCAATATGGCGGCCTTGTGCCTTTGCGTGTTTTTGGCAACTCTCTCTCCATGCGGGATCGGAGTTATCCACCCATGTAATGACAAAATCTATCTTGTGCTCCATCAATAATTGCTTGACAATTACAAATTCCAGCTGTTGGAATTATATATGGGCGCAAAGATACAAATAAAATTTTAAATAATGTTATTTTGTTGCTACATTTTACTTCAATTGTCAATAACGATGTGAATATTGTACCCAAGTTGTATCTACTTGGAAGTGTATGTCCAGGTCGCCTTCACCTGAGACAGCATCAAAGAATGTACCTGAGTATTGGGTGATATAGTTTTGCTTGACGGGTATTGCGTCAAACGTCCGTTCCTTCATGGTTACGTCTGAGAATGTAAGGGCTGTCACTGTCATCTTCAATGTGTCTTGGATGTTGTGTGGAAATGTGAAGATGTCGAATGAATTGTTTTTCCTTCCCGTTTCATCGATGATTTTCCTATATTCCGTTTGCTTGGAGTTGACACACCCAAAGCCTGTCGTTGCGTCTAAGGTACTGCTTCCTCCCGTGTAGTAAAACTTCATGTTTTCTACTTGTTTGGGAATCGAATCTTCTATGACAAAGCGAAACATGGCAGTCGCTCTTTTCATGGTAAGGTCGTACTCGGAGTTTTCTGATACGGTAAAGTCTTGACATATATAAAAGGTGTCGGTGCATTTGTTGTTGGGAAACGAAATCTTTTCCGCCGAACTGATAGTGGCAGCTCCCGTACCATTATGTGCAATGGCTACCAATCGGTAGGTTCCTTTGGGAAGGATGATAGACAACGTTCCGAAATCATTGCTTCCTTTTGTCTGATTCACCGACTTGACCTTCGTGTCTCCCTCAAATATGGCAAAACTGATTCGTGAACATGCTTCATCTATACGTACCGGAGCCTGACGTAATTGGGAAGATGTAAAAGGCATTTGGGTATAAGACACTACTCGAAACACTACCTTTGCCTCTTCAGGAGAAGTGTTTTCTTCCAGTTGTACCTTCTCGCAAGCAACTAATAAATAGGCACATAATACACCTAAGAGCATAAATAGAACTTGTTTTTTCATAATATTTAGATTTGAAGTTGTTTCTCGATGCAAAGATAAAATAATTATTTCAAATCAGGATATGATGCTTGTCTTTTTTATGAAAAAAGAAATGATTTTTTGCATTTTATTTGGAACATTTGCGAAGTATCACTATTTTTGTGGCAGATGTTATGTTTGTCTCACCTAAACATGGTTTTTATGAAGTGTAAACTTATGGTTTGGCTGGTGCTTTTGGCATCTTTGTTTCCACAGGTCATTCTTGCACAATTGCAATGGGGAGACCAAGGCAACGGAACGTTTATCAATCCGGTATTGAATGCTGACTTTTCCGACCCCGATGTAATTAGGGTAGGGGAGAAATATTATATGGTTGCTTCCGATTTCCATTTCATGGGAATGCAGGTTTTGGAGTCTGACGACATGATAAACTGGCGGTTTGCGAGTCAGATATTCGACAGATTGGATTACGAGGGATGGGATTCCAACAAGCATTTCGGAGGTGGTTCGTGGGCTCCAAGTATTCGTTGGCACAATGGAAGGTTCTATGTGTTTTTCTGTACATACGAGGAGGGATTGTTTATGAGTTCTGCAGAAAATGCAAGAGGACCTTGGACACCATTGCATTGCTTGCGTGAGATTCCCAAATGGGAAGATCCATGTCCTTTCTGGGACGATGACGGTCAGGCTTATTTGGGACGTAGTCGCCATCGGGCAGGTCCTATCATCGTACATAAGATGTCTGCCGACGGTAAGGAGTTGCTTGACGAGGGTGTAACGGTATATACGGGACCTGTGGCGGAGGGTACGAAATTCCTCAAACGCAATGGATATTATTATCTGATTATTCCAGAAGGTGGAGTGGGGCAAGGTTGGCAAACCGTACTTAGGGCAAAAAACATTTACGGACCATACGAAAAACGGGTGGTATTAGAACAAGGCTCTACTGAAATCAATGGTCCGCATCAAGGGGCTCTGGTCGATACGCCCGATGGAGAATGGTGGTTTTATCATTTTCAAGAGTCTTCACCGCGAGGACGGGTGGTTCATCTTCAACCTGTACGATGGAAAGACGACTGGCCAATCATGGGGGTAGATATAGACGGGAATGGGATAGGAGAACCTGTATATGTGTGGAAAAATCCGTTGCTCTCTCAACCTTCTATATTACAAACGTCTGATGAGTTTGATGCTCATGACTTGTTCTGGGCAGGACAACGACAACGGTCGTTGGGCTTGAAATGGCAATGGAATCACAATCCTTTTGATGAGGCTTGGAATATGGATGAGCGAAAGGGATGGCTGACATTGAAGGCGCTGAAGTCGCCCACCTTAAAGGAGAGTCATAATATGCTGACGCAAAAGACGGTGGGCTATGTGAGCGAGGCTATCACTAAAATGGATTGTTCCAAGATGGCGGACTCCACGTATGGTGGATTGCTTTGTACGGGCAAGACGTTTATGGGTGTAGGAGTTTGTAAGGAGAACGGCCAATGTTGGTTTTACTTGGAGAAAGACGGGCTTCGTGAACGGGTGAAAGCATGTAATAAGAAGGTGGTTTTCTTGAAAATTGAAATAGATAGCAGGAATAATCGTCATCAGTTCTTTGTCAGTGGTGATGGCAAACGGTATATTCCCGTGGGCGAACCCTTCCCTATGCAAATGGGTGGTTGGAAAGGTACACGTATAGGATTGTATTGCTACCAAGTTGAAGGGAAAGGTGGGCAAGCACAGTTTGATTATTTCCATTACCAAATTCTTGAATAGTGGTTTCCTGGGTTATCGTTATCTACGTGTAATGATTTTACCCGATTGGTAACCATATAAGAAACCAATGGTAACCATACAAGTAACCATCGGTTTCTTGCATGGTGACCGATGGTTCCTTGTAATGGGAAAAAATGGGAATGGAACTTTGGGGGACGAAAGTTAGTTTGGAGGATTAGGGAAGAGTGTCGAGTTTGACATAAACGGGACGTTCGTCTTTCTCAATGGTATTGACTTCAATGTTGTTGAATACCACATGGCGAGCGTGGTTGACAAAGAAACCCGTTGCGGGAAGTGTGCCCCACATGGTAGCTTCAGGGTATTCCTTCTCTTTCTCGTCGGTTGGTGGCGCGATTTTCTTACATCCACCCTTTTGCGTGATGGTGATGTTGTTCAGAAAGATATTCTCTACGGGGTGTCCTTGCAATCCCGTGATGCTGCAACCCGTGGAGCCAGCATTGTTTACGGTGATGTTGCTGAGGTGTATTCCATTGATTTTCCCCACTTTCTCGACGGGAATCCCTTCCGCATAGCCACGAGCGCGATTGCCCAGACGAATGAAAATGGGCGACTCGGTACCTTCTACTAAAATGTCTGAGACGTGTATGTTTTCCATGATGCCACCATCTACGATTTCCAAGGAAATGGCAGATGTTCCCCGCTTTCCCTCATGCCCGAAGAATTGCGAGGTCTGGTCTTCTGATGGCTTTACGATGCAGTTGCTGATATTGATGTTCTTGAATCCGCCATTGGTTTCCGTTCCTAATTTAAGACCGTTGCAATGACTGCTTACCACGCAATTTTGGATGGTAATATTCTCGCATAGTCGGGGCGAAGTGCTTTTAAGGGTGATTCCATCATCATCGCTGTCTGCAATCATGTTACTGACGGTTACGCCGTGGCAACCGTCGAGGTCGAGCGCATCATTGTTATAGTTGTTGCGATTAAACACTTTGATACCTTGTATCTGTACTCTGTCACATGCCAAGTAATGCTGCATCCAGCATCCAGAGTTTTTCATCGTGATGTCTTTCACAACAATATCCTTGCTATTGATGAAACGCAACAAGTGAGGACGGGTAATACCCTCATCGTTCCATGAGAGTTTCTTGAAGGCGGAGCCCCTTCCGTCGATGGTTCCATATCCGTCAATGCTCACGTTTTGTACGTTATCGGCATAAATAAGTTGTATTGTCGTGGTTTGGGTGCGCAATGAAACATAGTCGGATTTCATCTTCTTGTAGTCTTTCAGTTCCGTACTTCCGTAAAGAGTAGCTCCCATCTCAAGATAAAGATGCACATTACTTCGTAAGATGAGCGTACCCGTCTTGTAGTTTCCTGCTGGTACGATGACCCTTCCCCCATGTTCGGCACATTTGTCAATGGCATTCTGTATGGCTTCCGTGCTGATTTGCGTTGTGTCGTTCTTCGCTCCAAATTCCAGGATATTGTAATCTGAGGCGTATGTACAGGTGGAACACATCAAGGCAAGTAGTGCTATTGTTTTTCTCATCTTCTTCAATGTTTATGTTTCGTGTACAAAAGTAATCAATTCATGCTCTTCAACCAAATTATTTCATACGATTTTGCCATTTAAAATCATTTGTTTGATGATGGGCGAGGTGTAGGCGTATGGTATGAAAATGATGGATGGGATTCGTTCGGTAATGATTAAGTTGGCTGTTTTGCCTTTCGTAATACTACCAAGGGTATCAGATACACCCATGGCGGCAGCACTATTGAGTGTTGCGGCATTGATTGCTTCTTCGGGAACCATGCGCATCTTGATGCAAGCCAATGAGATAACGAACTTCATGTCGCCAGATGGTGTGGAGCCAGGATTGTAATCGCTGGCTATAGCTAATGGCAGACCGTTGTCGATGATTCGTCTTGCTGGGGCGTAAGGCATGTTCAGGAAAAACGACGTTCCGGGAAGTGCGGTGGGAATCAAGTGTTTGTCGTTCGCAAACGTTATGTTTGCGTTTGACAAACCATAGGTTTGCTTGATGGAAAGAATATCTTTATCGGTCATGCTTTCCAAGTGATCTACCGACAAGGCTTGGTGTTGAATGGCAACATCCACGCCTCCTGAATCAGCCAACTCTTGTCCGTGTATCTTCGGGCGAAGTCCCCATTTGGCTCCTGCTTCCAAAATCCTACTTGTTTCTTCGGGCGTAAAGAATCCCTTGTCGCAGAATACGTCTATGAAATCAGCCAGTTTCTGACGACCCACCTCTGGAATCATTTCCCGTATCACAAGGTTTACGTATTCGCTTTGCCTTCCTATGTATTCACGCCCCACAGCGTGAGCCCCCAGAAACGTACTCTTGACGGTGAGGGGAGAGGTGTCCTTGATGCGGCGAATCACGCGAAGCATCTTCAATTCGTCTTCAGTATTCAGTCCGTATCCACTTTTTATCTCTACGGCACCAGTACCTTTGCGCATGATTTCATTAACCCTTTTCATGGCTTGTTGGTAGAGAGCCTCTTCGTCAAGTTGGTGTAAGCGGTCCGCCGAATTGAGTATTCCTCCTCCCCGTTGTGCTATTTCCGCATAACTGAGTCCATTGATTTTGTCCACAAATTCCTGCTCCCTGCTGTCGGCATAAACCAGATGCGTGTGGCTGTCACAGAATGCGGGCAATACTGTACCTCCTGCTGCGTCTATTTCTAAGTCAGCTGTCTGGTTGATAGGGCTGTCTTCATCCTCTTGGCTTCCCCAATCCTTTATAGTCCCATCTTCTATCAGAAGCCAAGCGTGTGGAATGCCGTTAAGCACAGACATTTCCTTTCCACAAAGACAAACTTCATGGTTTTCTTGAATGCCGGTCAACCAACCAATATGGTGTATGAGTGTTCTCATATATAATAAGGTAAAAATAAAAAATGCCCCAACTCCCAAGAAGAGAGTCAGGGCGAGTGATTATATGTCAAAATTTTCCTGTCGCAGAAATTCCACCGACTTGGCTATGTATGGATACATCACTTCGTCGTTCTTGATAAACGGAACCACTCTACGATAATCTTCGTGAATCTTTTCTATCTTCGGAGATGATTTCAATGGTCTTCTGAAATCCAAGGCTTGTGCTGCGTTAAACAATTCTATTGCCAATACACGCTCCGTGTTCAGTATCACCTTGTAGAGTTTTGTTCCTGCGTTTGCTCCCATTGAAACATGGTCTTCCTGGCCTTGTGATGTGGGGATGGAATCAGCAGATGAAGGCATACAAAGCGTCTTGTTCTGGCTCACGATAGAGGCAGCCGTGTATTGTGGAATCATAAACCCGCTGTTCAAGCCAGGTTCTGCCACCAAGAAACTGGGCAGTCCTCTTGTTCCGGAAACCAGTTTGTAAGTCCTGCGCTCAGAGATATTGCTCAGTTCGCTCATGGCAATGGCTAAGAAATCCATCGGCAAGGCAATAGGTTCACCATGAAAGTTACCCGCAGAGATAATCAGGTCTTCGTCAGGACATACGGTTGGGTTGTCGGTAGTAGCATTAATCTCTATGTCGATAACAGATTTCACGTAGGAGAGCGTGTCTTTGCAAGCACCATGTACTTGCGGAATGCATCGGAAAGAATACGGATCTTGCACGTTAGACTTGGGTTGGTCGGCAAGTTCACTACCTTTCAATAAATCCAGCATGTGTGCAGCAGTGGCAATCTGTCCCTTGTGTGGTCTTACTAGATGCACAGCAAGATTGAAAGGATCTTTCCGTCCATCGTAAGCCTCAAACGACATGGCTGCAATCACGTCTGCCGTGTAGGATAGGCGTTTGGCGTGAATGGCAGCCCATACCGCAAACGCACTCATGTTTTGTGTTCCGTTGAGTAAAGCCAATCCTTCCTTTGAGCCTAATCGGATTGGTGTCCATCCCATTTGTGCGTGTATTTCTGCACCAGACATTCGCTTGCCTCGGTATTCCACCTCACCCAATCCCACAAGTGGAAGGCATAGGTGTGCGAGAGGAACCAAGTCGCCCGATGCTCCTACCGACCCTTGATTGTAAACGATGGGGTAGATGTCGTTGTTGAAGAAGTCTATCAACCGTTCTACAGTATCCAACTTACAACCACTATATCCATAACTGAGCGATTGTATCTTGAGCAATATCATAATCTTAACGATGTCGTTAGGCACTCGTTCACCTACGCCACACGCATGAGACATCATGAGATTGATTTGCAGTTGTGACAATTGTTCTTCTCCAATGGATATTTTGCAAAGAGAACCAAATCCCGTGGTTACTCCATAGATGGGTTGCTTGCTGTTGGCAACTTTCTCGTCTAAGTATTGCCTGCAGTGAATGATACGTTCTCGTGTTTCCTCGCTCAGTTCCAAGGTGTAACCATTGAGAATGATTTCCTCTATCTTGTCTTGGGTCAAATGACCTGCGCTAATCTTGTGAGTCATTTCTTATATGATGTTTATTAAGTCGTCATCTACTATGTTGGGTAAGGTTACTTGCAAGTTGGGAGTACGTTCCATCTCTCGTTTGATGGCGTCAATGCTGCCTTCATTTCGAGCCCATGAACGGCGGGCAATGCCGTTGTTCACATCCCAGAAGAGCATTTCCCGTATCTTATGGTCGCTTTCCTCGCTTCCGTCAATCACCATTCCGAATCCGCCGTTGATGACCTCTCCCCATCCTACGCCTCCTCCATTGTGGATGCTTACCCAGGTTGCTCCTCTGAAAGAGTCGCCAATGACGTTTTGCACAGCCATGTCTGCGCAGAATTGTGAGCCGTCATAGATATTTGATGTCTCTCTGAAAGGAGAGTCTGTTCCACTCACGTCGTGATGGTCGCGTCCCAATACGATGGGAGCAGATATCTCACCTTTGCGAATGGCTTCGTTGAAGGCGAGTGCAATCTTGGTACGTCCTTCCGCGTCGGCATAGAGTATTCGGGCTTGCGAACCAACTACCAAGTGGTTTTTTCCAGCCTCTCTAATCCAATGAAGGTTGTCTTCCAATTGTCCACGTATGTCGTCTGTCACATGGTGACGCATCTCTTCCAATACCTCAGCTGCCAATCGGTCGGTGGTTGCCAAGTCTTGGGGATTGCATGAAGTACAAACCCATCTGAATGGACCAAAGCCATAGTCGAAGAACAAAGGTCCCATGATGTCTTGAACGTAAGACGGATAACGGAACTTTCCATCTTCACGCAGGATATCGGCATGGGCTCTGCTTGCTTGCAACAAGAATGCGTTGCCGTAATCAAAGAAATACATACCCTTTTCGGCAAGTTTGTTGATGGCGGCAACTTGTCGGCGCAATGATGCTTGTACTTTTTCCTTGAACAACTCAGGTTCTTCTGCCATCATTTGCTTGCTTTCTTCCAAGGTGAGACCTACGGGATAATAGCCGCCAGCCCAAGGGTTGTGCAATGAGGTTTGGTCGCTTCCCAAATCTACGTGTATGTCTTCTTCCACCAATCGTTCCCATAAGTCAACGATATTGCCGACATATGCCATGCTCACCACATGTCTTTCTTCCACGGCTTTGCGAATGGCAGGAATGAGTTCGTCTAAGTTGGTGTGTAATTCATCTACCCACCCTTGTTCATATCGTTTTCCTGCTGCCAAAGGATTGATTTCTGCCGTTACGCTAACCACACCCGCAATGTTGCCAGCTTTGGGTTGTGCTCCGCTCATCCCACCCAATCCTGCGGTGACGAAAAGAGGTATCTTGTCAGTTTTCACCCTTCTTGCGGCATTCAGCACGGTGATAGTGGTACCGTGTACAATGCCTTGAGGACCGATATACATATACGAACCGGCGGTCATCTGTCCGTATTGGCTTACGCCAAGGGCATTCATCCGTTCCCAATCGTCGGGCTTTGAATAGTTGGGAATCACCATTCCGTTGGTTACTACCACCCGAGGAGCGGTCTTATGACTGGGGAATAGCCCTAATGGATGACCGCTATACATCACGAGGGTTTGCTCGTCGGTCATCTCAGAGAGATATTTCATGGTGAGTCGGTACTGAGCCCAGTTTTGGAAGATAGCTCCGTTCCCACCATATATAATAAGTTCGTGGGGGTGTTGTGCCACTCTTGGGTCGAGATTGTTTTGTATCATGAGCATGATAGCAGCAGCTTGCTCACTTTGATGTGGATAATCAGAGATGGGACGAGCCTTCATCTCGTAGGTAGGACGATAGCGATACATATATATCCTACCGTATTTGTTCAATTCTTCAACAAACTCTGGTGCCAGTTGGGCATGGAGATGTTTGGGAAAATAACGTAAGGCATTGCGCAAGGCAAGTCTTTTCTCTTCTGTTGTGAGTATGTCTTTGCGCTTAGGCGCATGGTTGATGTTGTTGTCGTATGGTTGCAATGCTGGAAGTGTGTCGGGAATGCCTTCACGTATTGCTTGTTGAAATTGTTCGATGGTCATATCGTGTGTTTTTGGTTTTTTCGGAGTTCTCGGAGTTCTCAGAGTTCTCGGAGTACTCAGAGTTCTCCGAGCTCTAATTAATCTTACTCTCTACTATTCTATGAATTTCTTTTTCTATCTCATTAGCCTTTTCCGCTAATTTATTGGCTTCGTTTACCAATTGGGAGGCTGTGTCTCTGTCTTTCAGTTGAGCAGCATTGATTTTTACGTTTAGGCAAGCCCCCAATATCGAGGCTCGTAAAGCTAATGCTCCAACGCCAGCATCGCTCACACTGGCAGGATTACCCGTTTCAGCCATTGCCTGACAGATGTCGAATGCCTCAAAGGATACTTTCATTGTTCTCAATGGTACTTCCGTAGCGTAGAGCGTGGCTTTTTGAATGGCTTCGTTGCGAACGTTCTTCTCTTCTTCCGTGCCTTTAGGCAATCCAAATGCTGCCATGATGCGATTGAAGGCGTTGGTATCTTCATCTACCAAATGCAGTAGTTCGTTCATGATTGCTTGTCCCTTTTCTGCCCATGCGGAAAACTCGCTCCACCTATCATCCCATCCCCGCTTATGACTGGATAGGTTGGCTACCATCGTACCTAATGCTGCACCCAGTGCACCCATATAGGCAGAGATTGTTCCACCACCAGGTGCAGGACTTTCTCTTGATGTCTCTTCTGCAAAGCCTTTTACAGTGAGGTCAATGAGTTTGTTGGGTGTTTCGGCATTGTCGGCATCTTCCAATAGATACTCTATCACTTTCTCACGTGGATTGAATGGTCGCAGGTCGTCAAGTCCCATTGATTTGATGGCAATCTTGACAATGTCTTCTTCGGGAATACCCGTAGAGCGTTGTTGTTTTTCCAAGAAATACTTGCCCGCATCAATGAGGGCTTTCTTGGGAATCAGTCCTACAATCTCTGTACCTGTCACCCGAATGCCTCTTGCTGCTGCACAACGACATACTTCGTCGAATGCCACATGTAGGGGAGTGACGTTCAAGTTGGTCATATTCATGGAAACCTGCGCAATACCATATTCGTCAATATACCATCCTATGGCTTTCGTACATTTCAGTGTTCCAGGTTGCATCATAGGATTGCCGTTAGCATCCTTGAGAATCTTGCCTGTCAACGTGCCACCTTCACGCATGGGACGACCTTTCTCCCTTACGTCAAAGGCAATGGCGTTGGCACGACGGGTACTCGTGGTGTTGAGGTTGTAGTTTACGGCAATCAAGAAGTCGCGTGCGCCTACAACGGTACAACCTGTTCTTGCTATTCGCTCATCAAAGGGACGTGCACCAAAATCGGGCTGTCTATCGGGATTAGTCAGTTTCTCAGGAATGGCTTCATATTCACCTCTTCTGCATACGGCAAGATTCTTTCTCTCTGGCTTAAAGGCAGCTGCCTCGTAGCAATAACAAGGTATTTGTAGCTCATCACTGATTCGCTTTGCCAAGTCTCGGGCAAGTTGGGCGCATTCTTCCAGAGTAATTCCTGATACAGGTATCAATGGCAATACGTCAGTGGCACCTATGCGTGGATGAGCACCGTGATGTTTGCGCATGTCAATGAGCTCTCCTGCTTTCTTCACGGCATCAAAGGCTGCATTCACGATTTCATCGGGAGTACCCACGAAAGTTACCACTGTCCTGTTGGTTGCTTCACCTGGGTCAACATTGAGTAGTTTAACACCTTTATATTTCTTAATCTCTTCTGTGATTTGATGAATAATACCCATGTCGCGTCCTTCGCTAAAATTGGGTACGCATTCTACAATCTGTGTTCCTGTTTTCATGTTTTTGGTCAAGATTTTGATTCTTAGCTATTGTTAGCTGCAAAATTACACAAATTTATGCAATACTTGCAAGAAAATGCAAATTATATTTTGTTTAGTGATGTTTGCTCAACCACTTCCTCACAGGTAAATCATAATACTTATAGCAAATACATGCGAGAATGACACAGCCGATTGGCAAGAGCAAGGCTTCCAACCATACATCCTGCAACTTGTCGATAGAAACGAGATCTCCTGAAAAACCTATATGAGCATAGAAGAGATACATAAACGGATAGTGAATGGCATAAAGGGGGTATGATAGATTACCTAAAAACCTGCTCACATGCTTGGTCGTCTTACCGATATGTATTTCTGATGCACCTATCCATACGAGGGATGGAAAAATCAAGATAACTACCAATGCGTCGTATAAACCATTAACCCATCCGGTCATCTCTCCGAGACATAATGGAAGACAGGTTACACATACAATCACGATACTACAAATCCAAAAAGCGCCTCTCATCTGCAAGGGCTTGAAGAGACGTGCCATCAACATGCCAATGGAGTAGGGGAAGAGCATTCTAATCAGTCCACTCCAAAAACCATTGTCTGCCATCGTCCATCCTACACCTAAATATCCATCGCCAGTGGCAATGACAATCAATAAACAACCAGATAGAATGGCCAAACACCATAGATAAGGAGTGCGAAGACGACGTATGAAGAGCGCATACATGATGTTTCCGATATACTCAAAAGACAATGACCAGTTGGGACCGTTGAGTGGAAACATTTCTCCATTGCCTCGTACGTCGATGGAAGAATGGGGAGAAAGGGGAATCATGAACATTCCAAGCAACATGCAAAGCATGACTGTACTCATGGAGACTGCTGTTCCGTCCCATCGTGTATTTCCTTGTACGATAAAGCAGATTGCTCCCATCAATGCACCCATCACCACCATTGGATGAAGACGAATGAGTCGGCGGCGAAAGAATCCTTTTAAATCTAAGTCCTTTCCCCAGCGATTATCGTAAGCATACCCGATGACAAATCCTGATAGCACGAAGAAAAAATCTACTGCCAAATATCCATGTGGTACGGGTGACCAATCGAAACATTCAAATACGTGATACACTATCACGATAAGCGCAGCCACCCCACGCAATCCATCAAGTATGTCATAATGGGGCTTGGAGTCTGAGAATGAGCTACCTACGTTTCTTACTGCAATGTTATTCATCTCGTTTTTTAGTTATTTCGTACAAAAATACAATATAAATCTGAATTTACATTTACAGAATGAATAATTTTTTTGTAGCAAGTATATATGACGGTTGGGGTATATATACAAAAATAGGGCTCCGCCGAGCCCAACCTTTTGTTTAACCTTAAATCTAATACCATGAAAAACTGATGCAAAGATAGTGATTTCTTGTGAGTTATGTGTATGATTTTAAGAAAACTACAAGGGTGAAGAATCACTTCTTGATATATGTCAATCTCATGGTTCGTATAATACCACTCCCAACTGCTTCTTTCCATCCATCATGATTTTCAAGGGACGTTCAAACCGTACGTGTCTGACGTATTTCGTCTCTTCGATGGTTGGCATCTGGTCGAGAATATCCTGGCGGAAGAATCCTTGATTGGCATTGGAGTCTATGGTGAAATAACCTACTCCAAATGATGTGAGATTCTGGAAGAAGTGTGTGCCTTGACTGGGGTCCACACGATAGTTCTTCAATGCCACCTCTACGATCACTCTTGCTCCGCTGATGTTTGGCCATTTCACAGGAATGCCCAACCAATAGTCGCTTGAACCCCATCTGCCTGGTCCTGCCAAGATGTAGTTCTTTCCTTCTGCAAGAAACTTGCGATTGATGCGTTCAATATCGTCGGCAATGGCTGGATTGTTCATGGCAGAGAAATTGTCGTCAGTCTTTACATAAACCACGTCAACCACGTCTTCGCTGATTCCATGACCGAGCGACATGTTTGAGCGCATCAGACATTGGTCGTCTGGAATGGTGGTGAGGTCTTCTTCCAACATCTGCTTGGAATCAACGATAGGACGGATTTGCAACAAGTAGAAATTGCCCGTCTTGTCATCATTGACGTTACATGCAAACTCTATCTCTACGGGTCGGCGCATGGCTTCCGTTCCATATTTCATAGCCATTTGCAACACCTCTGGCAATGGCAATACGGCTTGCTGGAGCACGCCGCTGAACGTGATGACCTTCCTGCCGCCTTCATAGATCCCGTCACGAATCACTTGGTCGTAGGGGTCGAACGTTGAGGCAATGTAATTGAGTGACTTATCCTTATCGGCTTCCTTTACCTTCAGCTTCAGGATGTTAAACCCGTCGTCAACCTTGAAGTCGTTACTCACGTGAGTAAGGTCGAGAGCGTAGAATTTTGTCTGAGTCTCTTTCAGCGCAATGTCCATTTCACTGGTTTGCAATACCTGTGTGGGATGATAGGGAGAAACGCGCAAGGTCTGTCCACCATCTACGATATACTTACCCAGTCCCAATGCCAACGATGCGATACCGTCTTCTGCCGTTTCGTCACCGATGGGATAATAGTTCAACGAGCGCAACACACCACTGAAGTTGGGATAGTAGCGGTCACCGTAGGTCTTGCCCACCACCTCTTGCAAGATGACAGCCATCTTCTCTTGGTCAATCACGTTAGACGTGGCAGCCATATACGTCTTGGAATCTTTGTAATAAACCGATGCGTACACGCCTTTGATGGCACAAGCCAACATTTGCAGCATGGCATATTTGTCTTCCACGTAGGGTATCATATATGTAGAGTAAATGCCGGCAAACGGTTGGTAATGTGCATCTTCCAACAACGATGACGAGCGGATGGCGATAGGCGAGCGTGTGGCTTCAAAGAACGTAAAGAAGTCGGCTATCAACACATCGGGGAGCTGTGCCCTGAGGAAATGACTGAGTATCTCCTCGTCGCTTGCGTCGCTCAACGCTATCTGGTAGAGGTTGTTTTGCTCCATGAACTGGTCGAACAAGTCGGTACACAATACCACCGTCTTGGGTATCTGCACCGTCATGTTTGGGAATTGGTTGAACTGAGGATGACGTTTCACCACGTTGTCGAGAAATGCCAGTCCTCTGCCCTTGCCTCCTAATGAACCCTCTCCTATGCGAGCGAAGTGGGAGAAACGGTCGAACTTGCCACGATCGAACACTGCCACCACGCCGATATTCTTCATGTGTCGGTATTGTACGATAGCATCATAGATAATCTTCCTATGAGCGTCAACGTCTTGCAATCTGTGCCACGTAATATCCTTTAGGAATCGAGAGATGGGAAACAAGGCTCGTGCGGTAAGCCAACGACTCATGTGGTTGCGGGAGATATGGTAGAGCATGGAGTCGTTGGGTATTTTGAAGATGTTGTCTTGCAACTCCTTGAGGTTTCTCACGCGAGCCACTTCCTCTCGTGTCTTTGGGTCGCGGAAGATAAAGTCGCCAAATCCCATGTGTTCTTCCAACAAGCGGCGCAGGTCAATGTTCATCTTCTTCGAGTTCTTATCCACGAAGCGGAATCCCTCTGCTTCTGCCTCCACCCGATTTTCAGCCTCTGCACTCTCCATGATAAGAGGCACGTACTCGTCGTTGGCACGAATGGCTCTCAGAAGTTTCATGCCAGCCTCGGGGTCTTTCTCTATTCCCGACAGTCCTTGTCCTGAGCGCGATGGTGTGGCTGATGCCTGTATGGGGAATCGAGCGTCGCAGATAACGCCTAACGTGTTGTTGGAATATTTGCTGTACAATGCCCATGCTTCTTCGTAGCTACGGGCAAGCACCACCTTGGGTCTTCCACGCATACGGAGTGTGGCAGAGTGGCGGTTGAGTGCCTCCGTGGAGAAACGTTGACTCTGAACCAGGAGGAAACTATAGAGGTTTGGCAGGATGGAAGAATAGAAGCGAATGGAGTCTTCCACCAACAAAATCATCTGCACGCCAGCCTCCTCAATGTCGTGCTCTAAGTTCATGCGGTCTTCAATCAACTTAATGATAGAGAGAATGAGGTTGGTGTTGCCCAACCAACAGAAGACGTAATCAAATATAGACAAGTCTTCATTTTCCATGCGTTTGGTGATACCGTGAGAGAACGGCGTGAGCACTACGCAGTGAATGTCGGGAAACTTGTCTTTGATGGCACGAGCCACGGTGAAAGCATCGTTGTCGGCATTACCCGGCATACAGATGACCAAGTCGATGTTGGTGGTTTCGAGTACGCTTTCTGCCTCTTCCGTTGTACTTACCTGCGTGAAAGTGGGAGGGTAGCGTAGCCCCAACTCCATGTATTCGTTGTAGATTTTCTCCTCCACGCGTCCGTCGTCTTCCAACATGAATGCGTCGTAGGGGTTTGCCACGATAAGCACGTTATAGATTCGGCGCATCATCAGATTGACAAATGTCACGTCCTTCAACAGGAAGTTTGTCCATTGTTGTGGTATGTTATTCTCCATGTCATTAGTTGTTTGTGGTGCAAATTTACGATTTTTCTCAGACAAATCCGCCAGATAACCCAATTATCTTTTGCAAACACCATATTTTATGGGTGTGAGGTAGAGAAGCAAGAATGTAAGAAGTAAGAAGCAAGAGATTAGAAATAAGAGAAAGAGGGGGAGGGGTGAGAGATATGACTTAATAATTGAGAGAGGAGAGAGTTGTTAGTGTTTAGGGATTATATTCTAATTGCTTTTTGAAAATAAAATAAATGGTTATGATTCAAAAAGTTTAATCTGTGTCGCAGATTAATAAAACTACGTCACAGTTTTATTAATCTACGTCATAGTTTACTTGATCTTCGACACGGATTAAAGAATGTTTTCGATTATAAGAAAAAACCGTGATAGATTAGAAATGAATAATTGATTAATTGAAATAGATGGATGGTTTTGAAAGAAAATGGTAAGGTTCTAGTATTCAAAATTGATGGAAGAACGGCATGTAAATAAACAGGATAGATGGACTATGCCGGAATAGGAATTCGCGACTTTTCCTATGTAGATAATCTTCGAATCTGACCAATTCGACAACAATGTGGGCAATGGTTCTATGGCTTATGATAGAGAAGTTAGCAGACAAACAGGATTAGAAGTCTTTTGGGGAAACTGCTACTGAAGCAAGAACGCCCACATGAAGTTCAATGCCGACAAGTCGCTGATGAATATCGAGACTAACGCAGGAAAGATATACGTCTATAAGCGTGCAACGTCTGTGGATATATTAGTTTTTGGTTTCCAGTTTAAATTAGACATATCGAATTACGAATCGATTATGCTGCCGCTTCACCCATTTCGTAAAGATGTTCAGGGGCAATGTCAATGCTTCCATCAAGCCAACAGACGGTCCAACCATCCAACTCAATACGATTAAATACCTCTTTGTCACGCAATGGAGCAAAGAGTTTATACTTTTCGATAAGTGGCAGACAGTCGAAAATGCGCTGGTTTCCGTCATTAAAAGTCAGGTGTAGCCGATAGTCGTCAAGCGGACGGGCTGCTGTGACCCATTTCAGTTCGTTCCTTATTTCCATAAGCTAATCCAGTGGGTTAATCTTTACCAGAGTCATGCCATTCTCCATGCGCTTCCAGTTCTCCATCAGTTCGTCCTTATGTAGGTCGAGCCATTCAAAAACGAGATGCAGAGCACGACGCGGCATCTGTCCCGTCACTTTACCTGTCAGAATATCGATAGTGGCTCGATATTCATTGTACCGCACATGAAAATGCGGTGGATTATGATCAGGTAGGTACATCGTGATGACGATTCCATAAAAATGGCAAATCTCAGGCATAATAATTTTTATTGAAGTTTATCGTTTGCAAATATATAAAGATTATATGAGAATTCATTCATTTCTTACAAAAAAGTTTGTATACAATAATAAGTCTTGCGTGAATCATACAGCCTATTTCGACTTCTACTGATACAAATGAGGTTTGAATGAGAAAAATGGGGGGATGATGTCTCTATCTTCCACTTTTTTTATTACTTTTGCAACCAAAATCATTCAAAAATTAACAAGATGAAAAAGAATCTCAAAAATTCTACCATTTGTATTCATGGTGGATGGGAACCTAAGAACGGTGAATCGCGCCAGCTTCCCATCATCCAAAGCACTACATTTAAATATGATAACTCAGAGGAGATGGCAATGCTCTTCGACTTGAAGAAAGAGGGCTATTTCTATACTCGTTTGCAAAATCCTACCAATGACGCGGTGGCAAAGAAGATTGCCGCGTTGGAAGGTGGAGTGGGGGCTGTGCTCACCTCTTCGGGACAGGCTGCCAACTTCTATGCTGTATTTAATATATGTGAGGCTGGTGACCATATCGTTTCTTCGAGCGAGATATATGGAGGAACATTCAACCTCTTCGGAGTGACGATGAAGAAGTTGGGCATTGAGTGTACGTTTGTCTCTCCTGAAGCTACGGAAGAGGAGATAGAGGCAGCGTTCAAGGAGAATACGAAGGCATTGTTCGGCGAGACGATCTCCAATCCTGGTTGCCACGTGCTCGATATCGAGAAGTTTGCCCGTATCGCACATCGTAAAGGAGTGCCGTTGATTGTTGACAATACGTTTGCCACTCCCATCAATTGCCGACCCTTTGAGTGGGGAGCAGACATCGTGACACATTCCACGACAAAATACATGGACGGACACGCTACGCAAGTGGGCGGAGCAGTGGTAGATAGTGGCAGCTTTGACTGGGATGCTCATGCGGAGAAATATCCCGGACTGTGTACACCGGATGAGAGTTATCACGGATTGACCTATACCAAGGCATTCGGAAAGATGGGTTACACCACCAAATTAGTGGCACAGTTGATGCGCGACTTAGGTTCTATTCCTGCACCCCAAAACTCGTTCTTGCTCAATCTGGGTTTAGAGACCTTGCATCTGAGAATGGCTCAACACTGCAAGAATGCACAGAAGGTAGCCGAATTCCTGCATGATGACCCACGTGTGGCTTGGGTTCACTACAGCGGATTGAAGGATGATGCTTGTTATGAACTCTCACAAAAGTATCTTCCCAATGGCTCGTGTGGCGTAATGGCATTTGGCTTGAAGGGAGACCGCGACACCGCCATACAGTTTATGGACTCGCTGGAGCTGATTAGCATCGTGACTCATGTGGCAGATGCCAAGACCTGCGTGTTGCATCCTGCCAGTCATACCCATCGCCAATTGAGCGATGAGCAACTGAAAGAGGCAGGAGTAGCTCCCGACTTGATACGCTTGTCAGTGGGTATCGAGGATGTTGACGATATCCTGGACGACATCCGTCAGGCACTGGATAAGATTACCAAGTAATGTTAACGCCCATCGACAAGCTGGCGTTGGAACTCAATGGAATCATCTCTTCGCTCATTTTGCCTAAGAGGTGATCCATTCCAATAAAGAAATTAAAATGGTTGGGGTGGATGTTTACAATCCATCCCAAACTTGTAGTATAGCTATTGGCGGCAATGCTCACACCACCATTGAGCCATTGCAACGGTTCGATGTTGGCACTCAGTCGCATTTCCGTCCAAGTGTGCTTGCCTTGCAGACGTGTGGAACTCAACGCACCGAATTTCAATGGGCGATAGGAAGGCAAAGAATATTGGCAAGCCAAGTTGACGGTTGCCCCGATGGTAGTCAACCTGCTACCTTTGTCGCCCATGTCCTTGAGATTATAGAAGTCGCTGATTTGGTCAGCATATTTGTCAGCCTGGTGAGTGGCATGATTAGGCTTTCCCTTGATGAAATCAACATCGTGGAAACCATCAAACACGAACTCCTTTTCTAAGTTGGTAGCGTACATATCGTTTTTCCAACTGATAAAGCCAAGGTCCAGCAAAGACGCACTTACCTGCCAATCGTCTGAAATCTTGTAAATACCGCCCAAGTCAATGCCCAATCCAAATCCATTGATGCCTACTCCGTCGAATTTGACATTATTGATACGTCGGTAAGAGCCAGGCCGAGAGTCATACTCTCTTTCCTCCGTTTTGTATTGAAACCCTTTCATAGACACGTGAGCCTCAGATTCAGCATGAATAGTCCATTTGTCCGTATTCTGCAAGTCGACTTTCACGTTGTTCATCTCCACCGAAGCCTGACCTATACCTAATAACACCTTAGCCTTGGCGCCCAATCTCAAACGCTCGTTGATTTGGCGAGAATGACCAAATGCCAGTTCGGTAAAACTCTGAGCCATGAATGCAATGTCTCCAATATCATAATTCTTGTTGCTGGTATTGGTAGCCATTTCAAAAAGTTCGTATGGAATCTTGCCATAAGCCATTCCACGCACGTTGAGTTCGATGGTATTGTAACCGCCGAATTTCTGAAATCCCGCTGAAAGGATAGAGACATTGGCTTGCGCATTCACCTTGTTGTTACCCGTGCTAAACCCTTCCAACTGATTTGAGATATAAGGATTCATGAAAGTAGTCAGTTCCTTGTTGCTCTGTTTGGGATAGAGCGGATTGTCGCGCACGATGTCCTGATACCCAAAGTTTCCCATCGTCTTCACGTTGACATTACCCAGTGCAGGAATGGAGATATAAGATTTCTCGTTGCCGAATGCAGGGTTCATCTCATGGCGATAGAGAAACTCGTCAATGAAATACCCCGTGTGAATGTTTTGTGCCGAAACGTTCAGGCACATGGCAAAAAGTATGGTAAGAATGATATGATGTCTTTTCATGTCGTTTCAAGCTGTTTAGTTAAAGTCTCCAATGAGTTTTCCATGTTTCTTGATAACAATGTTTTTGAGCCTGACGGTTTGCTTGAGGGCATTGATGGGTATTCCCGTAACGGGATTCTGCCCGTTTTCGTCGTTGGCAGAGCCAATCATGTGGAATTTGATTTGGTCGAGTGTCTTAAACACTTCGTTGTCTGTTGCCTTTCCGATAATGGTAATGTGGCATTCAGAGGGAGTGACACCATCTTTAGATGCAGGAACCACCTTGTCCATCGTAAAGTTCAGACGATCCGTGCTGATGCTATCGCCTTTGTTGTCAATGCCGTGAGCCGTTACCTTGATGTATGCAGGAATCTTATTCTCCACGTCAGCATCCATCTGCACGTAACCATCAATCTTGCTTACCCCGTTTTCGTTGATTTCCTTGAATCGCAAGTCTTTCACCCAATCGTGCATCTGCTTCAGGGTGTCATTGTGTACGATTTGCGCACCTTCAGCAAGAGCGAGCGAATTGGTCAATGTATAATAGGTGTGAGAAGAATACTGATGTCCAAACTTCAGTTCTGTCCATCCCGTGCTGGCATTCGTAATCTTCACGTCCACCAGTTCCACCTTACAGGGAAGGATATTGATGACATCCGTTATATTGGGAATGACCACCACGGTGGTGTCTCCATGAGATTCGGCAGGTATTCTTCGTAAGCTGATCACGCCGCTTCCCTTTCCTTTCATGACGAATGGCGGTACGTCCATCACGGCAAACTCATATCTGAATCTGTCAGAAGCCACGAGTCTTCCTGTTACCAGTCCGTCAACGGGTAAGTCGTTGGTGTAATTCAGGTTGATGTGTGGGTCGTATAACTTGAGTCTTACGTCTGGGTCGTCTAAGAAGACGGGATAGCGGTTGACAACCAATTTTCCTAAGATGTCTCTGTCGTAGTTGATGTCAAACTTACCAATACATCCCGTAATCTTGGTGTCGCTGATGTTGGCGCTGCACATAGCCGAGAAGATGTAAGGCTCCTTGAGATAGAAAACGTTCACATCTTCCAGTTTTACCGTACCCGAAATCACCACTTCGCCTTTGGCATACAAGCGTTTTCCCTTTTCAAAGATGATGTAATTGTTCTTGTCTTTCTTGGTCAGGTCCATACCCTTCAGCGTGATGTCTAATTCCGCATATCCTTTTGATGGAGGCACTACGTCACGCAAGGTGAAGGTGTTGGTTTCATCCATCGTGCAAGGTTGTCCTTCAAACACGATGCTTTCCACATCGATAAAGGTAGGCATGGTAAATTTCACCTCAGCCAGTTTCTTGAGCACCTGCACCACATTCTCGTTGAAGGTCATTCTCATGTGCATGGTAGCTTCGGTGTTGACGTATCTCAGTTCGCTTATCTCTTCGGGAATGTTGGTCGTTTCATATTCCAGATTTGCCACAGTACGCTCAATGGTAACTTCCTTTTTCACCTTACGGGCACGTACTTTGCTGCTTTCTTTCTCAGAAAAATCCTTCAGGTTGATGACTATTTCTTTTTCACGTGTGATAGACGATGAGATAGTGATAGGGTCAATGGAAGTGGACATGTTGAATGGAGTGGTATTCGTTCCAGTGAGCTCGTATGTTCCGTCATCTTTCACGTGTACAAATACGCTTCCTTCAATTTCGAAGATGTCTTCCAATGGAATGCCGTTGGTGGAGTTGTTTCCATAAAGCGTGAAGTTGTCACCTCCAACGCCTACCGTGGCATCTATCTTGTCCATGTCGTAATGTTTGTCGATACAACTGGTGAGGCAAACCATACATGCAAGTAACCATGCAAATCGCAAAAAATATCTGTTATAGATGAGTTTAACCATTTTGTTTCTAAATGTAATCATGTGTACTCCTTATAAAAAAGATGTAAAAAACGATTGCAAAATTAATCAAAAAATACATAAAACATGAAGTATTTATGAAATTTTGAACATTTTAAGAGCCTATCTGTTGCAAAAGTCTATTTTTTTGTTTTACTTTGTAACATCAAAGGCAACTTCAAGGGGTGTGAGTGTGGTCACACTATTGACAAAATGTTTGGAGAAAAAGGAAAATTATTCGATTTTTATTTGGTAATTACGGGTTAAAAGGTTATATTTGCGGTGCAATATTGACTATTTGTAACTCAAAAACCTATTTAACAATTACTATTATGGAAGTCGAGAAAATTATGCAAGACCTGCAGCGTAAGCACCCAGGTGAACAAGAGTACCTTCAGGCAGTCAGAGAAGTTTTGATTTCTATCAAAGATGTGTACAACCAACACCCTGAATTTGAAAAGGCAAAGCTCATTGAACGTATCGTGGAGCCGGAGCGAATCATCACTTTCCGTGTGCCTTGGACAGATGATAAGGGAGAGGTGCATGTGAATCTTGGATACCGTGTGCAATTCAACAGCGCCATAGGTCCATATAAAGGTGGTATTCGATTCCACTCTTCAGTAAACCTTTCTATCTTGAAGTTCCTGGGATTTGAGCAGACGTTCAAGAACGCTCTTACCACATTGCCTATGGGCGGTGGAAAAGGTGGTTCTGACTTCTCTATCCGTGGAAGGAGTGATGCGGAGGTGATGCGTTTCTGCCAAGCGTTTATGACGGAGTTGTATCGTCACATCGGACCAGACGAGGACGTGCCTGCTGGTGATATTGGCGTTGGTGGAAGGGAAATCGGTTATCTCTTCGGAATGTATAAGAAACTCACCCATCAGTTCCAAGGCGTTCTCACGGGTAAGGGACTTGAATACGGTGGTTCTCGCATTCGTCCGGAAGCTACGGGATATGGAGCCATTTACTTTGTCAACCACATGCTGTCCACCCGTAACGAAGACATCAAAGGCAAGACCATTGCCTTGAGTGGATTTGGAAACGTGGCTTGGGGAGCTGCCAAGAAGGCTACCGAGTTGGGCGCAAAGGTAATTACTATCAGCGGTCCTGATGGTTACATCTACGATCCGGCTGGCTTGGATGAGGAGAAGATTGCCTATATGTTGGAATTACGTGCCAGTGGCAACGACGTGTGTCAACCATACGAGGAGGAGTTTGAGGGTGCTCAGTTCTTCGAGGGAAAGAAACCTTGGGGACAGAAGGCAGATATCTATCTTCCTTGCGCAACTCAGAACGAGTTGAATGGTGTTGATGCTGATATGATTTTGGCTAATAAACCTATCTGTATTGCCGAAGTGAGCAACATGGGATGTACGGCTGAGGCTGCCGAGAAATTTGTGGCTGCCAAGGCTCTCTTCGCTCCTGGCAAGGCAGTAAATGCCGGTGGTGTGGCTACGTCTGGCTTGGAAATGACGCAAAACTCCATGCGACTCACATGGAGCAACCAGGAAGTGGACGAGAAGTTACACTATATCATGCACTCTATCCATGAGCAATGCGTGAAATACGGTACTGAACCTGATGGATATATAGATTACGTGAAAGGTGCTAATATCGCAGGATTCATGAAGGTTGCCAATGCCATGATGGCACAAGGAATCGTATAAACCAATAACTCAAAATAGTGAATTATCGAAGAGTAATAGTATTTTTATTTATCATGTATGTTGGCTTTACTGCTCTGAGTGCGCAAACGCAGAGCGGTAAAGCCACTTTTTATGCTAAAAGGGCAACAGGGGCAAGAACTGCCAATGGCGAGCGACTTCATCATGACAGCATGACTTGTGCGCACCGTACATTCCCGTTTGGTACGTTGTTGCGGGTGACAAACCTCAATACGGGGAAAGAGGTCGATGTCAGGGTAAACGATAGAGGACCGTTTGTCAAAGGTAGGATTATCGACTTGTCGTGGGGAGCTGCCAAGGAGTTGGGTATTCTTTCACAAGGCGTGGCTATGGTTGAGGTAAGAAAGATTGGCGAGAAAAGTCGCATTCCTTATAAGGATGAGGAAGAACCGCAAATGCCCGACTTGGAGATTGCCGTTACCAGTGCTCCATTGTTTGAAGAGTGGAAGAGCGACATGGAAGAAAGTCAGGTGGCTCCCAGTAAGGCTCTCGTGCCGGAGAAGGCACATGGTCATACCGTGAAGAAAAAGACGGAAAGTAAGTTGAAGGAGGCTTTGGAGAAAATCAAACATCTTGATTTCCACCTGTTCTGATTCCTTCTGAGAATGTTATCTGATAAGAACAACTATCGTAAACCTATGGTTTGACCAATCGAAACCATACGTTTACGATAGCTAAACATAGTCTTTATGAGTGTTCACTCATAGCTTGACAAATAGCTGCTTATTTCCTGGTAGGAACATGAAACTCGCTGACCTTAGAGATAGCTTTGGTTCCTTGTACCACAGATACACAAATGCAAACTTGCCCATCCTTCAGACGATTGTCAGCCTTGACCATTGCCGTATAACGAATACCCTTTCCAGGGTCTATACGCTCCACATGCATGTTGGGCGAGATAAAGATGTGCTTGTTGCCCGTGGTTTCCAAAACAGTGGGTTGAATGTCAAAAAGAGGAGCTTTCCCATGATTGTAAATCTCGAAAATCACCTTACTCACTTCCCCACGATTGATTACACCATCCTGATTGTCATCTACGATGCGGGCGTTCCGAATCTCCAGGGTTGGCACATATTCCATTCCTTGCGCCAAGCTTTCAACGCTTGAAGACATAGGCATAACGGTATTGGGCTTTTGTGCCGTATAGTCGCCAGTGTAGTCGCTTCCCTGGAAGTCGTATAGACGGTCGTCACCACTGTTGGAAGAGTCAAAGCCACTGTCTATAGCACCTTGTTGCTCAAAGCTTATTTGGTCATTCTTTGATTCTTGTGCTTTGCGTTGCATGACTTTACGGTAGTGATCGCGTACTTCTTCCCTGTCTTGCTTGTCTTTGGCAGAACCTATGGCTCCACCGACAATAGCTCCACCAGCCATTCCTACCATCGTTCCGACGTGTGAACCAAGCGGACCGTTGCTGATTCCGCCGATAGCAGAACCGAAAATAGAACCTAATGTGGCACCTGCATAGGCACCTGAACCTGTGTAGGTTCCGCAGCTACTCATGAGGAAAGCTGCACTAACAGCCATAATTAAAACCTTTTTCATGTCGAGAGTTTTTAATACACGTTGCAAAGATAATGTAATTTCACAAAATAAAAATGGCAAATTCCCTAAATCAAGTTAGGGAAATCCCTAAAAGTGGATTCTTTCTTCGCTACGGCATGTTCTTATTTGGTTCAAAACATCCTTTATTCCTTATAATTCAAGTATCAATGTTTGGCGAGCGCGTAGTTTGACATCTTTACCGATGTTTACGTTTTTACCCGTGATGATGTTTCGGGCAGTTTTAGCTCCGTTCAATACCTCTTGATAACGAGCTATTTCCATCGTGGCAGGGGCATTCTTTCCGTTCAGAATGGTAAGCGACGTCTTGCCGTTGTATTGTCGTGCAATCACGTAAACTCCTTTCCACGGAATGAATTGTGTTTGCTTGCCCTTGATAATCACGTTGTTGCCCTGTCGCCAATGCAATAGTTTGCTCAGCCAAGTAAACATGGCATTCTCATCTTTCGTTCGCCCATCCTTGGTGAAACAGTTACGCTGGTCGCCAGGAAAACCACCAGGGAAGTCTTTGCGTACATATCCGTCGGTTATCTCCTTGGTGCCATTCATCAATATCTCCGTACCGTAGTAGAGTTGTGGGATGCGGTTGATGGTGAGCAATAGTGCCAATGCTTGTTTTAAGGCAAGCGTGTCTTTTCCGTTCCCAAGGAATCTGTCAGTATCATGGTTTTCGATAAAAGCCATTACGCTGGCGGGATTTACATAGAGGTAATCGTAAACCAATGAGTTGTAAATGCGGTTCAATCCCTTCCACCAATCATCCGTTTCTTCATTTTTAGCCTGACTCAGTTTGTCGAAGAAAGAGAAGTCCATCACAGTTTTCAAGTACGAGTTCATGGGAGTCAGCTTAGAGTCTTTCTGCCATGCGGCGGTATAGGCAGGTTCAGTCACCCAGGTTTCTCCTACGGTGTTGAAATGAGGATATTCCATGTCGAGTACCTTCATCCATTGAGCCATTCCTTTGCGGTCGGCGTATGGGTAAGTGTCCATACGAATGCCGTCTATTCCTACGGTTTCAATCCACCAGATGCTGTTTTGGATAAGGTATTTAATCACGTGTGGATTTTGCTGGTTCAGGTCGGGCATGGTTGGCACAAACCACCCTTTCACCGTTTCTTTCATGTCAACCTTTGAAGCGTATGGATCAAGAACGGGAGTTAACTTGTACGACGTTTGTTGGAATCTTGTTCCCGTGGGATTGCTCGTTCCTTTTGAATCTTCCAACCATTCGGGAAGATTAAACCAGTCTTTCGCAGGCATGTCTTTCACCCACGGATGCTCAAATCCGCAATGGTTGAATATCATGTCCATGACCACTTTCAACCCCTTAGCATGTGCCTCGTCAATAAGTTGCCTGTATTGGGCATTGGTTCCGAAACGTGGGTCCACGCGATAATAGTCGGTGGTGGCGTAACCGTGGTAGGTGGAGAAACCATTGTCGGTGTCGGGTGAGTTGTTTTCCAGCACGGGTGTAAACCAAAGGGCAGTAACGCCCAGTTCATTGAAATAGTCAAGATGCTGGCGCACACCTTCCAGATCGCCACCATGACGCAATGATGGTTGTGTGCGATCTTCCTTGTAGGTATTCAGTCCTTTCATCTCCTTGACGTGGGTTGCCGACTGAGCAAACCTGTCGGGCATGAGCATATATAGTACGTCTGCATTGGTAAAGCCCATGCGCTTCTCTCCACTCATCTCGCGATTATTCAAGGTGTATTCCACCTTCACTTTCTTCTTGCCAATCTGGAAGGTGAGAGGCATCTTGCCAGCTTTGGCATCTTTGAGATTGAGATAAACCAACAAGTAATTGGGAGACTCCAACCGAACCAAACTGTCTATCCTCACGCCAGGATAATCAGTGGAAACCGTGGCTCCACCGATTCCTTGCCCATACACCATGAGCTGTAGTGATGCGTCTTTCATTCCCACATACCAATTGGTGGGGTCAATTCGTTGTACTTTCACTTTCGTAGCGGCATTCATAGACATCATATATACTATCAATGATAGAATTAAAAATGTTTTTCTCATAACTCAAGTCATTTGGTTTTCACGCACAAAGATACTAATTTTCGCTAACGCATCAATAGATGTTGTTAGTTTTTTTACGGATTAGATGAATAATTGAAAAAAAATGTGTAAGTTTGCCAGTGAAATGAATCAGACTATCAATGTGAGAGGACGATTGGTTGCTTTGTGTCAACCGCAAGTGATGGGTATTCTCAATGCAACGCCCGACTCCTTTTATGAAGGGAGCCGTAAGCAAACGGAGCGTGAGATAGCTGAGCGAGCATTGCAAATCGTTGCAGAAGGAGGCTCTGTCATTGATGTCGGGGCATTCTCAACACGCCCGGGAGCCGTGGAAGTGAGCGAGGAAGAGGAACAGAGACGCCTGCGTTTTGCCCTTGAAGTCGTCAGGAGGGAATTGCCCGATGCTATCGTCAGCGTGGATACTTATCGTCCAGTTGTGGCTCGCCATTGCGTAGAGGAATGGGGCGCTGATATGGTAAACGACGTGTCGGAAGGTGGCTTGACGGGAATCGTGAATACACCCTTGCAAGAAAAACTTGATATGTTTCAAACCATTGCTTCCTTACGCGTACCTTATATATTAATGTCTGTAAGACCTACTGTCAGGGAAATGTTGCTTGCTTTTGCCCAAGAGGTGCAAACGTTGCATGGGTTGGGGGTGAAAGATATTATCATAGACCCTGGCTTTGGCTTTGGCAAGACGTTGGAACAGAATTATCAAATCATGTCTGAATTGGATAAGTTGCAGGTACTCGACTTACCCTTGCTTGTAGGCGTTTCAAGAAAGAGCATGGTTTATCGGTTGTTGGGAGGCGATCCCTCTACCGCATTGAACGGGACAACCGTATTACATACCGTGGCGTTGCAAAAAGGGGCACAAATACTTCGTGTACACGATGTTCGTGAGGCTGTGGAGACAATACAAATCGTATCAAAATTATAACCAAGTAATAATATGTTGCCATTTGATTTTGGAATAAAGGATGTAATCGATGTCTTTTTGGTGGCATTGATGCTCTACTATATCTATCGGTTGATGAAAGAGAGCCGTTCACTCAATGTGTTTATCGGCATCATGGTTTTCGTGGTGATTTGGCTGTTCGTGAGTCAAATCCTTGAAATGCGCTTGCTGGGGTCTATCATGGACAAGTTGGTTAGCGTAGGTGTGATTGCGCTTATCGTTCTTTTCCAAGAAGAAATCCGAAAGTTTCTCTATACCCTCGGCGCACACGAGCGATTTAAGTCTATCTATAAGTATTTCTCTTCTTCGCATTCTAAGAAAGAGAAAGTGGAAGACAAGGAAACCATCATGCCGATAGTGATGGCTTGCATGAACATGTCGAAAGCCAAGGTGGGCGCATTGATTGTGATTGAACGTAGTACTCCTCTTGATGATATTATCGATACGGGCGACCGCATCAATGCCAATATCAACCAACGATTGATAGAGAATATCTTTTTCAAGAACTCACCTCTTCACGATGGAGCAATGATTATCTCCAAGAAACGAATCTTAGCTGCCGCTTGTATCCTTCCTGTTTCTCACGATTTGAATATACCAAAGGAATTAGGACTTAGGCATAGGGCTGCAATGGGAATCTCACAAGATAGTGATGCGATAGCTATTGTAGTGTCTGAAGAAACGGGAAGAATCAGCGTGGCGGTGACGGGAGAATTTAGACTGAGACTGTCTGCTGAAGAACTTGAGGCTGTTCTGGCAAAGGAAATGGAAGGGGTATAAATCTCAGATGGAGGGGTTATAAATCTCGTTTCTTTGTCTCTGTGACTTTAGTAAAAAAACGTATAATAACGATTTGATTACTTAAAACATGTTAAATGATTCTATTTTTCCGTAGGAAAGTTTTGGAAAAATAGAATAATTGATTAAATTTGCATTGTGTTTTTCATAGTATTAGATTTAAGGTTAACAAGTGGTCGCCAGCGGGCGACCTTTTTTTGTTATATTAGTAGGTGATGTTTCGGCTCAAGCGAAAAATATTGAATTATTCACACTATGAAGACAGATATTCTAATGACGTTTTAAGAATATTCTTTAGAAGGTAAGTAGCATTCTGGTTACGTGCCACACCCTCGGAGAGTTTATAGGTGTATGTGATTTCGTCGGAGAGTTGGATTTCAAAACAATAGTTATGGAAACGGGCGGGATATTCCTGCTGCATCTTGGAGAGTTCAAGGTCATGGGTGGCGATAATGCCTGTTATGGGAAGTGTGGACACAGACTGGAGGAATAGGCGTGACCCATTGAGTTTGTCAAGCGAGTTTGTTCCTTTTAGGATTTCATCAAGGATGATAAGCGTATGACGGTTCTGTTGGCAAGTCTTGATAAGTTGTTGTAACCGTAACAGTTCGGCATTGAAGTAACTGATGCCGTGGGCAAGGTCGTCAGTAGTACGCATACTGCTGAAAAGGGAGAAGAGTGAGATGCGCAGATGCTTGGCAAAGACGGGCATTCCGCAAGTGGCAAGTACGTAATTGATACCAATGGAGCGGAGGAATGTACTCTTACCAGCCATGTTCGCCCCAGTGATGATGTAATAGTGTTCATTACTGATGGTAAACTCGTTGCTCACGGCTTTTGTTCCAAGGAATGGATGGTAGATCCCATGAGCCTCATAAACCACTTCGTCGGAATCCACCAGTTCTGCGTCTGTAGCTATCGGTTCATTGTATCGGTATGTTGCCATCGACACCAACGCATCGAAATGACTCACAGCCGCAATCCATTCATCGATATGCAACATATAGCGGTCTTGCCAAAGAAGGAAACGCCGTACGATAAAATAGTCTGCCAGATAGAGTGCATCGGATAAGGGTATCCATACTTCGTTTCGTCGGTCAAGATCGTTAATGATTCCCTTCAACAGTTGGAAAGATTTGAGCGCATCCTGTTCTTCGGCAGATAACTGACTGATGATGCTATGAGCCTCGTTACTTTTAAGGTCGGATGTTACGATTAGCATGATCATGTTGACGTATGTGCCTAATCTCGGAAGGATGATGTTGATGATTTGATTGATACGTTTCAGGGTACGACCGAAAAGAAAATAGACAACCATAATCTGTATCAATACCCATATCATCGGGATTGTTCCTGACAGTGGACCAAAGATGGCTCCAACCAATAACCCGTAGAAAACGAAAATACTTACAATGGCTGCGAAATAGGTGAAGCGATGGGCTGCAAGGCGAGAAACTTTTAACTGCTGCACCTTATGCAAAGCTTTCATGATGTCGGCAGTGTTAATCTGTTGCCCACAGCCTTGTGCAAGGAATGCTGTTCTCAGCGATTCCCTTTCAGATAGCTCATGAATAACTTCGCGTCGTTTCTTTATCTCGTCAATAGTTCGCACTCGTGTTTCTGCCAACTCATTCGCCAAGAAATCACTGCCGCCAGTAGTAACAGTGCGATTGATGCGATTGAACAATGACTGAGGGCCGAAAATGTCAAGATCGAGTGAAAACTCATGATAGGGATTGACATATTGCTCACCAGAAAGAAAACCGCAAAAGTCGCCGTTCAGATAGTCCAGTTCTTTCTGGTACACACTGCGAAGATTTTCTTTTTCTTCTGACAATCGTCTGTTCCTATTATCTTTCCAGCGTATAGCCAAGTATGTAACAATGAACAACGCAGCCACCACCAATGCAGCCACATTGCTCCACATCGTGTAAGCTACGATACACCCAATAGCCAAAGCGATGGCAGACAATTCCAAGACGATAAACAGATGGTTATGTTTGTTCAGTTGCGTGATTTCATCCGTCAGTGTCTTGATGCGCTCAGTATATAGTTGTTTTGGGGCTGAACCTTGAGAGTCTGTATTGTTTATGATTTTTTTCATAATTGCTGTCGATTATCATTTTGGGTGACAAAGTTACAAAGATTTATGTTTTTTTCGCCTTTTCGTGTAGCAAATAATAACTTTGCAGCGACTAAAGATTAAAATGTCAAATGTAAACACCAAAGAAATGAATGCTAATGAAAAAGATACAGGTGAGCACCATGCATCATTTGAACAGCTGGTGCGAGCACACAAGGCAACCATCTACACCGTCTGTTATATGTTCAGCAAGGATCAGGACGAGGTGGCCGACCTCTATCAGGAGTGCCT
>AUXO016497545.1_pt1 | contig 33206 bp, 30 predicted proteins | sample 768731 | NCBI WGS metagenome assembly AUXO01 (sample SAMN02715735, study PRJNA202380) | gut metagenome | biome: sheep rumen | host: Ovis aries | place: New Zealand: Palmerston North
TCCAAACGATCTTTTGGGTTGCCTACAAAACGTAAGGCTTTCTGTTCAATGTCTTTCTGGCCGCCAAAAGGATCAATGATGTTCCCATCCTTGTCTTCGTACATTGCATTAATTCTGAAATCACGTCTTGAAGCATCTTCTTCCAAGGTTGCTTCTAAAGAAACTTCTGGGTGTCTTCCTTTTGAAACATCCTTTCGAAAAGTTGCAATTTCAATTTCCTCTAACTTTCCATTAATTTCAATCAATGGCATTGTAACACCAAACTGCTCAGCATTCTTGGAAACGTTTGAGAATTTTGTAAAAATGGAATGAAGTGCCTCCGGGCTGGCGGAACAGCAGATATCAAAATCATGAGGTTCCTTTCCCATCAATTTGTCTCTTACACAACCCCCAACAAAGTAAGCCTTAAATCCTGCAGCTTCAATTGGTTTTAATACTTTCTCTATTAACTGATCTTTCATTAGTGTCCCTCAACTCAATTTGTTAATTTTCAAGAATAGACTTTAATTGTTGAATTTGGTTATTTATTGTATCCCTATACTGAATCATTCTTTGAAGTTCCTGTTCGGTTATTTGAATACCATATTTTTCAATAGCCTTAATCCAATCAAAATATATATTCAATTCATTTACATTATCCTCAAGTTGCTTAATAATAAAATTCCAATCCTGATCCTCAGGTGCTGTTTCCAACATTTTATCAAAATAATTATCGTAACGACCAAGCCTTTTGTCAAGATCAGATAAATCTATTTTTGCTTCCTTAAGGAGATTATTGACAGTCATCAACCTTGAAAAGTTTTCTTGCAATTGATTTGCTTGTAACAAAAAGGTTTTTGCATCCTGTGAAATCATTTTCTAACCTCCTTTAATTTAATTTTTACATATAATATAGGTTTTAATTAAGCATAAGTTTCAAGCAAAATAAAAGGCATTCTTTAAAGAATGCCTTTTTATACAGAAGAATTTTTTAATTATTCCTCATCCTCTTCTGCCCAAGGATCAAAATCATCTTCGTAATCTTCCTCTTCTTCCTGGTACTCCTGGAATTCAAAAGGACCATCCTCATCATATGCGTCTCCCTCTTTTGGAAGTGTGGCCAATGATGGAATCATAGGATCTACCAATGCAATTAAATCATATAGCAGATCGGTATATGCATCCTCATTTGATCCAATTTCTTTAATTCTGTTGAGAATTGGCTGTGTTTCAGGAACATTGTAATAAAGCCAGTTTGCAGAACCTGAGATATCGTTTGCCCAACCAGTTAGACCGTATGTATTATCAAATACATCCCCATCATTGAACCATTTATAAATAAGCTTACACAATGCTGTGGCTGCCTGTGTACCTTTGTTATCCCCATCCCCTTGTGCAGGAAGATACTTATCTGTATTCTCAAATTTATTAAAATCTCCCCACTTGTGGGATTCCTTCAAAGGCTTTTTGCCACCTTTCTTTACAGATTCTTTTACCATCTTTGCTAGACTCTGATCAATATCTGCTTTCCATCTCTTTTTAAGATCTGGTAAAGCTCGTCTATCGTAAGAATCCCAATTATTTGGTTTTCCTTTTACATCGTCGTTAAAGAATAAAACTCCATCTTCTTTAAACCATCCGCAAGTATGCCCTTTGTAGGTTAAGTACTTTTCTTCGCTATCCTCTTCCTGCAACCTTGAAGATTTTCCTTTTGTAGATTCATCTAATGGTTCTCCAAAAGGTAAACCGGTTCTTGTATCTATTCCCAAATCGTTGTATTCTGAATATGTTTTATCATTTAATTCAGGAAGCCAGGATTTGAAACATTCCTCACAAACTTCTTCAGATGGATCAATGTCTAGGATATCACAGGAATAATCTATGTCCTCAAAACCATATTTTTTCAAAAAGTTTTCTACTGTATCAGTTCCGTTAGCCCCACACAAAGAACAGTTTCCTAGGATATAAGGGTTACCTTCTTTCTCAGCAGCAAAAGGATCTTCTTCCTCATCATCCTCAAAGGATTCCTCAAGACCTTTTCCCTTTACAAGATCCTCTACACTTACTGCAAGTTCTGCAATTTCGTCCTCATCATCATATTCTGCTGCTTCTCTAAATTTTCTATAAAGTTTTCTCAAAGCCTTAATATCCTCTGGAGTGGCCCTTTTAGCGAATTTAGAAGCATCCGTATAAGTCATATCACAATACATCTGACACATATCCTGTAGAAAATTATCAAGTGATTGTGGTAGTTCATTTGTTATTGGATTTCCCATATGTTTTCTCCTTAAAGTCTTTTTTAATTTAGTCAAAAAAAATCCTCTAGCCTTTTTCTAACTAGAGGATTATAAGTCAATTAAGTAAAACCTGTAACAAAATTATTTAAGATTTACTATACCACCGGCTGCGGTTAAAGGTATGTATTGTGGAACAAGCTCCCCATTCCACTTTTCGTAATATTTCATCTGCTCCTCATGTTTCCACTGTTGCTGCATTACCATAATATTTTGTGCAATCATCCTATTCTTATATGCAGTTGCGTCTGCTTCAATCTTAATTGCCTCAGCCTCTCCCTCCGCTTTTGCAATTGCTGCTTTCTTAGCAAACTCTGCAGCCTGGGCCTCAGCTTCAGCTTCTTTTACTTTCTTCTGTGCATTTGCAGCAGCAACTTCAGCCTCATTTTTAGCCCTTTCGATTTCCTGTGCTATACGAGCTGTTTCACGGATTGCCTTATCATAATCATCACTCCAATCCAAATTGGTAATACTAAATTGTGTAATTTCAACAGGTATATAAGAAATACGATCTTTCAAACGGCTTGCTACTTTTGCAGAAACTGTAGACTGGTCATTAATAAATTGAGCAATTGAAATTCGTCCAGCTTCATCTTTTATAATTTCCTTTAGCGCAGTGGAAATTGGATCATAAATGGCCTCTTTGTTAGAGTAGTGCTTGGCAATTTCTTTTACTTCGCTTCCCTTATACTTCCAATAAAGTTCGTAATCAACACCAATTGTCTGCTTATCTGCAGTAATTGCACCATCTGTTCCAATCCCAAGGGATTTCTTGTATGCAATAGGGGTTGTGTCATACTTTTTAACTTTTGAAATAAAAGGTGCTTTAAAGTGCATACCTGGCTCAAGATCTTCTTTAACCTGCCCAAGTGTAATGACTACACCCTTTTCTGTTGGTCCAACAACTGAACAAGAATTGATACCAACAATCAACACAACAAACAAAACAATGGCTGAAATAATCAGCTTTTTAAGTGTTTTTGAATCCATTACTAATCTTCCTCCTCATTATGGAATCTTTCATTCAAGTATTTATCAGCAGCTTTTACTGCATTAAAAATTACTTCTAAATCTTCGGGTTCGATATACTCAAAAAGTCTGCTTCCGCAAGACTTGAATTCGTAACCCTCTTTGTCTCTTTCCCATGAACCAATTGTGAAACAGGTTCCATTAAAACCATTCTCGTAACAATTTAAACTGAATGGTTTATACTTTGGTTCGTAACCTGGGAGGTATGTACAATCTGCAATTGCATAGCAATATTTCTTTCCGTACTGAGATGCATATTCCCACTTAAAGATTTCCTTGACATAGGATTTTTCTTCTCCTTCATACGGATGCTTAGCATGATAAGATGGACGGGCCTCAATACAAATTGTATATTCCTTACCCATGTCTTTTACAACTGCATCTTTTAGCTCCTCAATTGATTCTATAAGTTTAGAAGGACCTCTATAAAAGCCTTGCTTTTTCCAATCCCAATCTTTTGGGGGTTCTTCATTCTTTTCAAGATAGATATCGAAATCTCCACTTTCGAAATCCTTAATCAATTGCGCAAGTCTATAATTACCGTTTGGATAATACATTATTCATCCTCCTTTAATATTTCTCTAATACTCTTTTGCAACTCAAGCACTCTTTTTCTTTGAGCAGCAGCTTGAGCCATTAATTCCATATCCTGAGGCCCAAAATCACAGAGTAAATAGGCCGTAATGCAATCCTTAATATCCTTCAATTCTGTTTCATTAAAAATTGCACCTTGCGAACTCTTTATCATCTTTCAACCTCAAAGTGACTTAAAAAGTTTTTAACCTTTTTATCATCATAAAAACAATCGTCATCCGTACCACGAATTTTTGCAACCTCTTTTGGCCACAAAGAATCAGCCTCATTAAAAATTGCTTGACCATATCTCAATTCTGGAAAATGCCTCATTGCAATAGACACTCTTTTATAAAGTTCACTCAGTTCCCACTCCTGAACCTTTACCATTTACTATCCTCCAATGTTATAGGCATTCTCAGAATCCTTGTAAGCCTCTTCTGCTCTTTTGACCATTTTATAATATTCAGAAATGGCAAAGCACATATGAGTAATAATTGGGTGATATTTACCCCCTGTTCTTTCACCAGTCTTAAAATCCTCATTCCATTTAATTATAGAATAACCATTGTCTCCACAAAACTTTATAAATTCTTCTCTATAACGATTGTGCATTGAATCGTGTATATCTGAAAAATAATTTGGGACCAGCCATTCACTAATAAACCTTCTTCCTTCCCTGTAATCCTTTGGAATATGATTTTTTATAATATCAGGATTCTTTTTAACAATATCAATTATGCTATACCAAAGATAATCTGGGTCTCCCTTCCAATAAAACTTTTGTTGTTTTAGGAATTCTAGGCATAATTCCGTTTTTTCTTTTTTGGCTTTTCTTGCGGCTGTAATTACATCAAAGATTTTCCAACTGAGGTGTTCTTTTTCTTCATCATCAATAAAAGAATGCATAGAGAGGTGTACACTGTCTCCAGAATCCTTATTGAAACAACCTGTAGCAATAAGATGAGTGTAATAGGGTATTAAATCATTCTCAGATTTAATTTCTACCTTGGCTTCCCCTAAGTAGAGGTCAGTTCTTTTGGCAACTTCTTTTGGATCACCTATCATTTCACAGTGGTCACAAAAGTCACACTTTCCAGTGAATTTAGACATGTATATTTTACTCCTTTTGCAATTACAAAGATTGCAGTAATAGTAGTTTGTAAATATTATTATAGAAGAAAATGGAGAAATTGAAACAAAAATCTAGAAAAATTTAAATGTACAACAAGTAAGAATTGTCTAACAAGTTTAAATTTTCTTTTTAAAAATTTTTCTAAAAAATTTAATGAATCAGATTTTTTGCGTTTCTCTATAATTTATATGTTATGAAATATTTGATTAATTTTTCCTTACTTAAAAATCTTCTCAAAAGATATCCAATGTTAGATTTGAGTAATATTGTTTGGGATCTCACAGAAGATTATTTTTACTCTGCAAATCCAGAAAATGAAACTTGCCCTTTTGTAAATAATAAAAAAGAGATTATGCACCGTGTAGAGGCTGATTTGCAACTTTCGGATAATTTTAATGAAGACAATGAAAAGTTTTTAGAAAAAGCAGAAAAGTTTTTTGACAAAGAATTTACAGTTTTTGAAAATAAAAGGCATTTATGGATGTTGGGAACCCTAGGTAATTTGGAATATACAAATTGTGATAACGGCCCAGTAATACAACACATTTTACATGAAAGTGGAATGAAAGAATATTTCAAATCAGAAAAATGGACTATAGGAATTCCTTTTGGCAAAAGCCTAATTTGTTTTGTTTCCTGTGGGGGTAACCTATTTTTGGATATTCCTGAAAGTGATCCAAGTATAAAAGAAGTTTTAGAAAGGGATCTTGAATTAAATCAATTTGAAAAAACAAATAAAAGCTGGGCAGAAATTTCTTTTGAAAATATCAAAAAATAATTGAAATTTCACAATCAAAAAAGCCCTATATTATTTTTGATAAAATTAAATTAAACTACGTTTAACATCTACAGGGTGGTAAAATGATTGAAATTACAGGAAAATATGGAACTGCAAAAGTTCTAGTTTCGGATTGGATAAATCTTGAGGATGCGGCCCACAAACAAATTATAAATCTATTGAATCAAAAATGGGCTGAAGGTTGTGACATTTCAATTATGCCGGACGTACATGCAGGAGCTGGTTGTGTAATTGGATTCACTCAGAAAATAAATGGAAGAGTTTGCCCAAATCTTGTTGGAGTTGATATTTCTTGTGGAATGCAGGTTTTGAAAATTTCAAAGGATTTCCATTTTGATTTGAAAAATCTGGATAAAGTTTGGAGACAGAAAGTTCCTATGGGTATGGAACATCGAAAAACAAAACACTCATTCTGTAAGAATGTGGATCTGTCAAAACTTATTGCTAACGTAAATTCAGAGAAAGAACTTCTCGCCTTGGGTACCTTGGGAGGGGGCAATCACTTCTGTGAATTAAATAAGGATGAAAACGGGAATTACTATCTGGTAACTCACTCAGGTTCAAGACACTTAGGTATTGAGGTTTGCAAGTATTGGCAAAACAAAGCCATTACCTATTGCAATAACAATACAAAAGCAAGAGAAGAACTTATTCAAAAATTAAAGGCAGAAGGTAGAGAAAAAGAAATAGAGGCAGAGCTTAAAAAGCTACCTGTTTCAGAAAAAGTTCCAAACGAACTTGCTTATCTAGAGGGTGAGGATTTGGAAGGTTATCTTCACGATATGAGAATTTGCCAGGACTTTGCCTATTGGTCCCGTAAAGCAATGCAGCATGAAATCTGTGAAGCTTTGAACATTAAACGAAAATATATCCTAGATGAATTCTGTACTGTACACAATTATGTTGATACAGAATCTAGAATTGTGAGAAAAGGTTCTATCAGACTTTTGAAGGATGAACTGGCAATAATTCCTATTTCGATGTCGTACGGAAGTTTGATTGTAAAAGGAAAAGGAAATGCAGAATACAACTTCTCAGGTCCTCACGGAGCAGGAAGATTGATGTCTCGTTCAAAGGCAAAAGAAACTTTGAAGATGGAAGACTTCAAAAAGTCAATGGAGGGTATTTATACTACCTCAGTTTCAACTGCAACAATTGATGAGGCCCCAATGGCCTACAAACCTGCTGAGGATATTTTGGAAAACATTAAGGATCTTTGTGAAGTTGTATCCATAATTAAACCTGTTTGGAATGTAAAAGCTGGGGATGAGGAATGATATACGATTTGACAGAAAAGAGACCAAAAGAAAGTCTCGTAGTAATTCCATGGGAAAGTAACTCAAAGTCTTTTCCAATTATTCTAAAGGAGTTGAAAAAGTATAAATGGGCAACTCCTGAAAAGGCCTTAATATATCGTTGGTGGAAAAAAGAAGAAAAGAAAGAAGAGTTTGAAAAGTATGGTGATGCTGCAGTACTTGAAAATTTTGATGGACTTGGAATAAGGGATGATGATGCCTTAATCCACCTTGTAACTAAGGATGGTCTTCATATTAACATTGGCCCATGTGAGGCCCAACTCCATGATTGTTTCGTTATTGATAAGAAAAAGAAATATTGTTTTTACGATGACATAGATAACCTAAAGAAGAATTATAACTTCGAGGAAAGAAAAAATGGAACCGATTAAGAATGTGGGAGAATTAAAAAAGTTTCTTGAAAATATTCCAGATGATGAATCCATCAATCTTTGTATTTTAGAAAAGGCAGAACATGATAACATTCTCCACGTAGGTAGTTCTATAGGAAACGGAATTGGTGCAATTCTTGTAGAGGGTGGAGGATTGGAATTACATGCAATTAGGGATCAGGTCTTTCGTTGTAAATGAGGTTTGAAGGATGATACAAAAGTTTGAAAGAAAACATGCTGTTCCGTTTGGGGGTTAAAAGGTGTGGGAGAATTTAGATGCATGGAGAGCTAATTTTCATGAGGCAATGACAGAACACCCTGTCGCAACACTTATTGGAATTTTGATCTTTTTTGTGCTTTGTTGTATAGCCGATAAAGCATGTAATTCAGGGAAGGGTAAAAAATGGAAGAATACACAGGAGTAGTAGAGGCTCACAAACTCATTAGTGAATATTTGCATATTGCAAAAGAGGATGAGTTGCAATGTTCTCATCTAGAGGATCTTCATAAAAAGATTGTTAAAAATAAAGCAGCAAACGAATTTTTTAAAAAAGAAAAACACGTCTCAAATTATAAAAAGTATGTAAAAAGAAACTCGATAGTTGGGGCTATTTCAAGAGTTTCTTTTGTACTAGGTTTTGTCTTTTTATTCCCATCCAATATTGACAAAGTGAAACTCCCAATGACAATTGCAATGCTCTTTTCTTTTGGAATTGCAATTATAAGTGCCTTTGTAGAAATCTTTACACAAACACAATATGAAATTACAAAAAGTCTTGTAAAAGAGGCAGACGAGTGTACAACTGCAACCACACTTCTTTTGCAACTAGAGTCCTATCTTTATACATTCATTGATTACAAAGTCTACAAGAATAGATATTCCCAAATTTGCAAAGTAAAGGATTATTTAAGCTCTCAGGATAGAAAACCCTATGAGGCTTTACAGGAGGCTTTTGCAAAATGTGGATTGGATTTTGATGGGTTCTTTGATAAAAGATATTACAAGGATATGCAGGATAAAAAAGAAGAGTAAATCTATATTCTTATCACGGAGATTTTTGAAATGGCAAAAAAGAAATCAAAAAAATCAAAAAAATCTAAAGTAACAATGTATAATGCGAAAGGTATTATCTTTAAGGATATACTTTGGTATTATGATACAAATGCTGACTTTCTAGAAGCACTGCCTGGATTTAAACTTTGGGCAGAAGTAGAAGCAAACAACAAATAAAATCATTTAAAAGGTAGGTAATATGTTTACAAATTCTCAAAAAGAATTTCTTGGGGATCTTATCGTCGAAAAAATGAGAAAAGGTCATCACACTCAGGTAAAAATTCCCAAGTTGATGGATTACATTTCAAAAAAGGCAAACGAATCCTGTTATGTGGATTGTGAGTATCCTAGGGACTATTCTGAATTTAAGGATCTCTTTGTAGAAGTTTGTATTAAAAACAAAAAAGTTCCCTCCAAATCTTTTAGCCTTTCTGAAAGTGGATTCCTTGACGGGAAGGGAAGATATCCGAACGATGTATACGAAATCAAAGCAGTGAAATCTTAAATGTAAATTCCACCATCTATTTTGGATCTTGATGTAAGGAGAACTCCTCCTTCTGCAGGCATTTCTACATCTTTTGTTTTTACATCCTGCTTAATGAGTTCTCCTGTGTGGTAATCATAATAAACACTTTCGTTTTTGTATAAGGTTCTAGAAGGTAAAATTCTTTGATATTTTCCACCTGATTTATCAGAACCGTACTTATCATTTTTTGTTTCCTCAGGATCCATTGTATAGGCATCAGTTATAGGATCCCTTCTTGAAAGACCATCCTTTGTGGCCGTAGAAGGAATAATAAAGGCTTCTTTTGTAGCAATAGATCTTTGGGCTTCTAACCAGGAATCAAATGAAACTACATCATCAATAGCTCCTCTGTCATCGTCCTGTAAGGAACCTTTTTTGTTAGAATCTATATAAGACCAAGTTGATTTATCACCCTCACCATAATTTCCTGCAAGGTTGTTTATTCTTTCTACAGAAGTCCACCCTGATTTTGGCCTATTTAATCTTATGGTAATTGGGGAAGTATCCAACCCTACAAAATCAAATACATCATAGTGCATTTTTTCCCAGGCTGGAATCATTAAAGGAACTCCTGGGTTACCAAAAATCATAAAGAAGTCTTCCCAAAGCAAAAGAGTACCTGATCCGTAAGGCATCTTTACAAAGTTTTCCAATTCATCCTGAGCAATAATGGATGGGTTTATAACTAAGTGAGTTCTAGATACCACAGAATCCCTATTCAAAAAGTGCTCATCCTTATCCCATAATTTAGATTTTTTATTTGCATAAGAATGTCTTTGGGTATAGAATCCTGTTGAGAGGAAAGTTCCATCTTTTCTAAAGGTTTTGTAATCCTTTGTTTTTGCATAGAATGTAATTTCACCTAAATCTACATCTTCAGAAACTGTTCTACCATAACCTACATTCAGAAAACCATCCTCTAAATTTTCTTTAAAATAATCATTAAAATATTCACCTGTCTTAGTTTGGAATTCCCTGTTAAGAGTTTCTGTAATAAAACCATCCAAAGAGGATTTTGTCAAATACTCAGGTGCAATTTCTTCCCCATCCAAAATACCAACTAATAAAGAAGTAGCTTCAGGTAATGTAACATCCACTATGTCACTCAAAAGGTCCCCTGCCAATTTTTTTCTCATAGAGGAGTTTATTCTAGTTAATCTTTCTGCTATATCTCCTTCAGTATTAAAAAAGAAAGTTTCCAAAGCAAATACATTATTGATAAATGGGGAACCTCCCTGAGTACCAGGAGTTTTATGAACTATTACATCACCGTATGTATCCAGATTTCTTTCATTTAATGGAGCCCCTACTTGGAAACCATATTCTGAAATAACCTTTTCATTTTCCTCATCATGGTATAATGGCCCAGGTGTTAAAGTTCTTTCATCCTTATATTTTGAAAAATAATTTTTTCTTCCTAGTGTATTTACATCCTGAACAACCATAGGATTCTTTTCACTTATAATAATGGTGTGATCAGAAATTTTAATTTGTAAGTTTGATTCGTGATCTACAGTTATACCTACTACACCCTGTAATGTTTGTTTAACTCCTTCTAAATCAGGTGCATAAACTTCTATTGCTGAAAGTTGATCACTATTATCAATGATTTCAAATTTACCTGTGGCCTCAGTCCAAACAATCCAGTCACCTGAATTTAATTCTATAACTCTCCCCTCGTTGTCTCTATCTATATATTGTACGTTTTGAACACCTTTACAATCTACAATCCAGAACTGTCCGTTTTTGGATATACCCTCATCATTTAATAATTCAGGCCATTCGTTTTGATTATCTATATCGTTTTTATAAGTTTCTGAAGAATTCTTTACTGGATAAAATATTCCAACAAAGGATAGGGCTCTTCTGATAAAGTCAGGTAATTGACTCAAAGGAACTTTTCCCTCTGAGTTTAACTGAGCTTTTGTTCTATTCAAAATATCCAAAGCTTCCTGGACGTTTTGTGAACTTTCCAATTCCTCAATATGGGAAGTTTCAAAAGTGGCTACGGATTCTATTTCTTCCTTATTTGGTTCATATTTAATATCCTTTGCTTCCATTCCTGAAGGAATTAAAATCCATTTTTTACCATCCCAATAAACAAAGTCACCTATTTTTGTTTTAACCTTAAGTTGTGTTGTGGCTCTACTAAAAGGTAAATCTAACTTTGATGTATCCAAATATAGGGGCTCAACAAGGATATACATATTTCCTTTTTTCTTGGATGCTTTTAAAAATTCTTCTTCTGTGGAAATTTCACCTTTATAATTTAAACGATATTCCAATTCCAAAATTGCATCATTTGGTGTTTCTGCTTCCAAATCTGAATACTCATTATAAAATTCATTACCTGGAATTCTTATATAATCTACTTCCGATAGCCTATCTGGGAATGCAAATTTCTGAGAGTCTTTCTCATTTGTATCCTCGTAAATTGCTTTTGTAATTAAAAGAATATCCCCTTTGAAAAAAGGTACTTTGAAATCCGTTTTATTAACACATTTGAAAATCCAAACATCACCAACGTGGCATCTACAAAAATCCATTTGTGTCTTTTCACTGGCATTTATAAAATCACCCTTAAAATCCTCATAAATAAAACCTTTAAATAAAACAGAATTTAGCGTTCTTCTATCAGCTATTTCTGTAAATTCCTTAGAGGAGGGGTCTTTAATCCAAAGTTGTCCCCTTGAGTAAGAGTGTTGTGGATTATTATTAAAAGGGTCCTCGTTTATATAGGACCAGAAAAATTGACCATTCCTTAAATTATCGATTTTTCTTTTTCTTATGTCTCCTCTATTTATTTGGATTTTTGCTGGCATGTGCACCCCTATAAAAAAAAACACTAATTTATTTTAAATTAGTAGAGGAGTATTTCATGGCAGGAAATCAAAAAGGAAATATAATCTTAACCGCCAGGGGTGATTTGATAAATCTCTTAAAACAGAGAGCTTTGGGTTATGGTGAAATGTTCATAGCCACTAAAGGATATACTACAACAGCAATGGCTGCACAAAATCCTATTTATGATATATCCGGTGGAAAAAAGGTTCAAATAAAAAGAATAGATGCAGGTGATCTATTTGCTGGTACAAATACAAAGGATGAAGTATATTGCTTAGGTGGGGGAAGTTCTCTAAAATGGGGTGGAATTTCCTTTGCTACAAGTTGGGATTTAGCTAAAGGGGAAGCCAAAGAAAACCCAAACAGAATCTATATGTATGTGGGTACAACCACATTAAATGCTGATGCACAAGCAAAGCAAAATGCAGGTGCGGTTGAAACATCAGAAATTACAGAAAAATATGTTGCTTCTGATTCAAAAGAATACATGGAGCCAATTAATCCTGGGGACATTTTCTTCTACAATCCACAGTTAGAGCAATTGGTAGTACTCCACTTAAATCATTCTTCAGACGCTCTTACAAAAATTGCGGTAGATGATTTAGTTTCTAATTCCATGAGGGCCCTTTTAGCTGAGGATGACAATAAGGTCTCCACATTAAAGGATTTCTTGGATGGTCCAGCTAGACATTTCCAATATTTGGAATCAACATACGGTTGGGTTCCTTTAAATCAAGACCAGGATGGAATAAATATAGGACATTCAGAAGGAGAGGATAGCCATCTTAAGAGTATTCAGTTCTTGAATACAAATAACGATTATTTTAAGGATGGAGAGGTATTCTATATACCATTCGACAAAGGATTAAATGTTTATACTATAGAGGGGCCAGACGGTAATCCACTTCCTGGTTTGGAGAATGTTGAAAAATTCTATGAAGGTGATTTAATTATTGCTCTTCCTGATGAATCCAAAAATTCAAACAGTGAATATAAAATGGCCGATTCTGATCCTAAGGGTATCAGATTTGCTCACGTATCCCTTTACGGTGGTTTAGTAAGACAATTAATTCCTGGAGAAATAACAAGGGCTGACGATTATGCCACATACCTTTGGAAATCCACAAGTGCTACTACAAATGATGTAGACTTCCTAAACGCAGTTGATGAGAATGGGGATCTTATTAATGGTATTAAGGAATATATAGAAAGATTATATCAAACAAAGGTTGATATTGATCCTAAAACACACAAAATTATTTCTTCACAATTACCTGATTATCTTTTAGGTTCTTTGAAATATATGGGTCCTGCTAGTTCTTTAGGCCAGAATGTTGAAGAAATTAATACAGAAACCTATACAGGTGCAGACCTCTATAAATTCTTAAATAGCAAAAAGTATTCAAACTTTGACTCTAACGAAGATTCCTATGATGGATCAAATTCCTCAGGGGATGTTGAAAGAGGTGCTGACTCCAAAGATACAGAAATGAGAGTTGGTAGCTATTGGATTTGGCAGGGTGATCCAATTAAAGTAACAGGTCTCACAAGTATATTTGATTTTGATGAAGCAACAGATGATCTTTGGGGTGATGGAGAAGACGATCCTGAGAGTAGGGAAAATACAACTCACACTATTGAACATGTATTGAACAAGGGTGACTGGATCGTATTTAATAGCAATGAAAAATTCGATATCATTGACCATACAGCAAACTTTGTAGGTCTAATGGTAAACGGTCAAATCCTAGGTGGCCTTGTAAATGTAGTAGATTCAGACAGAACCATGACTGGAAGAAGTTGGGAAAATGGTTCTAAAACATTTACAGTAGAGTCTGTTTTGGAAACAAAGGTAGAACCTGAGGCCGAGGATAAATTAAAAATATCTAACCCTAACGGGGTATTGTTTAAAGACAAAAGTGGAAAAGCAAAAGTTAATGCAACAGCTTTACCTCTTATTTCAGATACAGGTTTGGCTTTTAATTCAAGATTCCTTGTAGAGGGTAACCAACAGGGATTTAAATTAGGAGGCAGGGCAGATAAATCAGGCCAGTCTACTACTTTCCTATTTGGTAAATATTCTGATATTGATAAACCAACAGATGATGAATGGGATTCTATACCTGAAGCCTTTAAAGTAAAATCTTTCTGGGACGAGGATGATGACACTGTAGTTGCTTTCAATGGGGATAGGTATCCGACAGATATTTCTAAAAACTTTGAAGGTTTTGACTTTGGTAATTTCCTATTTGAGGAAAACAAAAAAGCTGAGGACATCTATTTATTCAAATTTGAGTGGGAAAAAGAACCTGTAACTATTCTTCCTTCTCATAGTGGTATTCTTGCAACAGAAGAGTATGTTGATTACGGATTCACTGTAATTAAAAGAATCATAGATGATTTGTATCTAGCTTTCGATAAGAAAACACTCACAGGAAATGAGGATTGGTTACAGACTATTGTAGAGTACAAGGACGAGGATGGAACCACAAGAAAGAAAATCTATGATAGTAAGGTAAAACAGGATTATTCAAAGGGTCAAAGTCTTATCTTAAGATTGTATACTATATCTAAGGAAGATGGAACAGACAGCAAACCTGAGGCCTTTACAAGATTTGGTACTCTTTCAGAAATCCCAAGTAACCTGAACGATAAACGTAATAGTGTAGTTCCTTCAAAGGATGGATATGCTGTAGATTATGTTTTGGGAAATGATAGTGATGCCCAAACATTAAATCCTTCAAAACCAGTTGGGGATGTATTAAACATTCTTCCAAACCACAGTGGTATGTTATTGAATGATAATTCAGTAATTGATGGTGGTGAATGGTAATAAGGTAATTTAAAATATAAAACCCCTCTTTTTAAAGAGGGGTTATTTTTATGCAGGCTGGCCTTGGAAAATATTTTTAATTTGTTGTAAGGAGAACAATGGTTTCTTTTTAGTGAATAAGGAATCCACCAAATCCTGTTTATTTTGAATTGCACTTATGTGGAAAGTGTCTACTGTATTTTCATAATAAATATGATAAATCCTTACCTGTTGTTTTTGACCAATACGATAAATACGCCCTGTTGATTGTAAATAAGTTTCGTAGCTAAAGGCTGTTTCCAAATATACCGCAAATGTACATTCTATCAAAGTAACAGAGGTGGACAAAATGTATTCTGAGGCTATGAGGATTTTGTGATTATCATTTTTCTTAAATTCTTCCACCTTTTCAAACCTTTCTTCCTCTTCCATATCCGCAGTAATCACAATTGGGTCATAATCCTTATACCTTTCCAAAAGGGCATCCTTTGTCAATGGATGGATATACCACAAAATACCCCTGTTTTCTTTATCCCCTACTTCGTCCTCCAAAATGGCATCTACTACATCCAATTTGGCATAATCACTTTGGAAATTGTATTTCCTACACTTCTCCTTGAGTTTTTCACTAACATTAGAGTTTGTTCCTGAGCCTAAGACAATTGGGTTTTCCACTAGGGACATTACTGCGGAGAAAGCCTCTTTAACTATATCCACAGACGAAGAAGCCATATCAGGTCTTTTTTGAATTATATTGTTTACAATGTCATTAGTAACTTCTTTATACAAATCCTTTTGTTTGTCACTCATTGAAATTAAGAAAGGATCCATAAAGATACATTCAGGTAAATCCAAAACTTCTTTAGCCTTTCTTTTAACTGAATATCTGTTTAATTCTCTGTTTAATGCATCTAATTCTTCTTGGTGCCAGCCCTTCTTATTTATGGCATATCTGCTAAACCAAGTACCAATGTCATTATATTTTTGTAACCATTCATCATATTTTAGATAGAATACAAGTTTAGGATCAAGTATCATTGCGAATGAATAAATCTTTTCATTTTTATCAGCAGGTGTGGCTGAGAATAAATACCTGTACTTAAAGTATTTTAAATACTTAAAAATAGATTTTGATCTTCCGCTTTTTGGGTTTGACAATTGATGGCATTCATCCAAACAAAGCAAAGGCTCACTATCTCCAAAAAAGTTCATAATTGGAACATTTGAGTTTCTACCCCTCTTTTTGTCACCATAAGAAGAAGCCACTAGTTTCCAACTGTCATAGGAAAATACCAAAACCTTTTTGTTATTTATCTCCTCATTATCAAAAATATTTCTACCATATTTTTTGAAAGACTTTGAGGAGTTGAATACTTCAATATCCTCTTTGTTTAGGGATTTACAGAATTTGGACAACTCATTTTTCAAATTGTATGTACCAATTCTTGTAGTAAACAAAAACATTTTTTGGCAATTGGCTTTATCTTTTTTGTATTCATAAATAATGGAAGTTGCGAAAGATTTACCACAACCCATTTCCCAGTTAAACAAATACCTATTTTGGCCTAAGGCTGCTCTAATATCCTCATCCTGAAAGTTTTCAAAAGGGGCCTTACCAACAATTGGTTTATAATCAGAATATTTTTCATAGTCTATTTTATAAACAGGCTCCTCCATTATTAATTCTGAAGGTAAAGTTTTTGGGTAATTTATAATTGCTTGTTTTGCGGTATCAGGAAAATATACTTTCGCCATACTGCTCAAAATATCAAATAGATCGTTTGAATAAAAAATAGCACTTTTCTCCCACCAACGATTATTTGGGTTCCATTGAAATTTTTGATTCTTTAAAAGGGATGTACATGTTTTAAAACCCATGTCATCCTCTTGAACTATGGAGGCCACTATTTTTCCACTACTAAAACCTAAAGTTATCATTTAAAAATTCCTTGCATAAAATATAGATTTTTTCTAAATTTTCTGATATCTTAATAAGTTCTTTACCTATATTATATATGAAAATGAGCTCCTGATGGGCTCAAGGAGGAGAATATGGAAACAAAAGATAAACTTTTTGTAGCTGAATTGTTTCTGGCCCTTTTGGAGAAAGATACTCCCAAAATGAGAGACATTGTAAATTCCCTCAGAAAAGAAAAAGATGCTGAGGAAAGAATGGAAATCGAGGAAGCAAAAGCCCTTTTGAATAAATCTTCAAACACCTAAGGTAAACTATATTATTCCAAAGGAGAAAATAATGACTCAGTTTACAAAAGTAGAAATGGAACTTCTAGAATCTTTGAAGGAGACAGATTATTTCAAGGATGCTGATCCTGCCAAAAGTTTTGAAGCAAAACTGTCTCCTATGATTCTAACTTTGAAGAGTCCAACCTTTAATGCCTTGGTTTACAAGGAATCAGATAGATGGCTTGTAAAAATTGGGGATGAGGAACCAATAAAATTCCTTCCTGGTTGGGCAGCAATTTCTAAATACATTTTCCACAGAGTTGGAAAAGAGGGTTATGAATCAGATGAAGACCCAAATCTTAAAGAGGAAGACCATGAGTAAAAATCCAATTACTGTTGAATTTAACGATTCTATGACTTCTGCAATTCTTTCAGATGAAAATCTAAAGAATACCTTAATTGAGAAAATGGTTATTTCTCTCAAGAAAAAGGGTTTTGAAGATAATGAAGAGTTAAGAAAAACAATAGAAAAATGGATAATTTCCTATATGCCTTTTGCGTTAGAGGACGAGGATTTTTACAAAATGTTATCCGAAATGGATAATTAAGTTTTTTGAATTGAGGCCCCTTATTTTAGGGGCTTTTATTTTGCTATAATATTTTTATGGGTAAGAAGAATAAAAAACAAAAATTTTATGTTCAGCTAAGATCAGAAGGCACTCAGTTAAGATCAATAGAGGCCATAGACGAAAAAGAGGCTATAAAAATAGCAACCGAAAGATTCGGAGATTCAGAAAACGGAGTTAAATGGGTAATAGGAACCCTTCATAGAAATGGGGACCAAATAAAACCCTGGGAAAATAGACAACTCAAATACATTTAAAAAAAATACGGCTTTCCTTTTTCCCACTAAATAAAAAGACATTGTATTATTGGCTGTATGCCAAAATTTACAATATAATGTTTTACGGAAAAAGAGATGTCTAGAGAAGGTAAAATCCATCTTGTGGAATCCTGCTCCTTTCCAAGGGCTACATATAAAAATGTAACTAACGAGGAAAAGTTTAAAGAACTAAAAGAAGCAGCCAAAAATTTCCACGCAGGTAAGCCAAGATTGTCTGAGGCTACCACATTTAACAAAATGAAAAAAGTTCTCTCAGAAAACAAAATTGATGAGGACGTTCAAAAAAGAGTTTTGGAAGGCTTGCAAGAAGCTGGCGCCAATGTGGATGAAGTTGAACTTTGGCAATTTCCAATTTCAAAAATCAATACAAAAGAAGAACCTAACCTTAATGGTAGGGTATATAATGAACAACTCTGGAGAAATGTTGTAGACAAACAGTCAGACATTTGGAAAGGTGGTTGTGGCCTTGCAAATCACCCAGCTGATGACGAAGATGGTGACTTTATGAAACAATCAATTGTATGGTTGGACGGTTTCATAGGGGATGACGGTATTGTTTATGGTATTGGTACTTTAGTAGGTGAAGGTGGTGCACTAGCCCGCCAGATTATTGGTGTAGGTGGTAGAGTAGGTTTTAGTACTTCCGGATACGGAGATTTCTTGGCAGACGGTATCACAGTAGATCCTGATGATTATGAAATTGATAGGTTTGCTGATTTGGTATTGAACCCATCCCAGGGAGTATATGGTGATTATAGAGACAGCTATAAAAGGGCTGCACAAACTGTACAAGAATCAAAGGAAGGAAATAAAATTATGAAAGAGAGTGTTGAAAAGAAGCCTGTGGCTTTGAAAGAGGACGAAAATAAGAAATTCAAAATCAAGACAGGGGATGAAGAAAAAGAATTCGATTCCTTTGATGATTTCAAAAAAGAATTGAAGTCACATCTTAAAAAAGAAGATGAAGATTTTGATGATTTGGATGTTGGTGAATTTAATGACAAGTATTCAGAAGAAGACTTCGAGGGAGTTGATGATATAGAAGTTCCTGAAATGGAAGAAGAAACACTTTCTGAAAAATTGATCGTTAATTATTACACTGAGGAAATTAAAAAGATCAATAAGGATTCTAACAGAATTTATGAAAAGAAAATCAAGAAATTAGAATCACTTTTGAACAAGCTCAAGAAAGAGGAATTGAAAGAATCCTCAAAGACAAGAATTAATGAGCAGATTAATAAAATGCTTGAATCCATTGAAAAGGATATCAAAAAAGCAGTAAACGAAGGCTTTGATGCGAGGGCCCTTTGTGAAGAATTGGAAATCAGTTCTTTGAGCAAACTTTCTAACATCAAAGAAAAGATTGAGGATTTCTCCTCATTGGAAGATTGTTTGGTTAAGACAACTAAAGAGGCCAATAAGTATAAAGGCCTTTATGAAGGAAAAGTTGAGTCTGCCACAAAAGAAGCCAAGAGATTGTTGGAGAAAGAGGATGAGATTAAAACTCTCAATGAAAAGTGTGCAGCATTGACAAAGTCTTTGAATGTATCTGAAAACAAGAATAAAGTTCTTGCAGAACAGGTTTCAAATCTCAAGAAAGAGAACATGGTTCAGAAAACCACAAATGCAAAATCTTCATTGAATGAAAAACATTCTAAAGAAAGAATTAATAAATTACAGGAAGCAAATGCTCAGTTGAGAAGTCTCTCAAATGAATCAGACAAAACTGTTTCTTCATTGAGGGAAGCTTTGAGAAAGGCTAGAGCAGAACTTGCTGAAAAGAACAGAGTTATTGCTGAGTTGAGAAGATCAAACGGCCTTGCTGAAAATAGAAATGCTGTATTGAAAAAATCTTTACAGGATACAAAAGACAAGGTTCTTTCTTTGAAAGAGGATTACAGAAAAACTTTGAAGGAATTCGATGCTGAAAAGGCAAACAGAGCAAGGGCAGAAAGATATGCTAAGTATATTGATGATGACTTTGCAGCCTCATTCAATGATGACGGAACCATCCAGGATTACTACGACCAATTCGATGGTGAACAGTTTGATGGAATGGATGAAGCAAAAACATTGGAGCAGGCAGAAAACGCCTCTATCTTCTCAAACGATCTTTTGAGCGATGAAGCTGAATACGAAAGAACTTCAAACAGAAGACCTTCAGAAGATTCTGAGGATGTAATGACATTGTCTGACATGTTCAGAGACTAAAAATAAACAGGCCTCTCAGGAGGCCTTAAAGTTGGCTTAAAAGGAAAAAGGAGATATAAAATGAAAAAGACTAGAGAATCCAAAAAAGTCTCAGAAAAGGCTCTTAGGGAATCCTTAAATAAATGTTGGAAACTTTTGAAAGAAAAAAGAAGTCTCAAGGAAGATGTATCATTTAATGATATGATTTCTAAAGGAATGGATGTTATTACTAAACTTAAGAATGACTTGGCTGATGAAATTCCAGGATCAGATCCAGAAACATTCAATGAGTTGGTAATGAATGATTCTTTTGAACTGGATACTTCAGAAGATGATTTGGACCCAGTAGATGGAACTTTGAGTGAGTCTACAAAGGCCAAAAGAAAGGTAGAAAGAAAGTTGCAGGAAGGTTTAGGTTTCCGTGCAGCTTTGAAGGCATACATCCAGCAGGGTGGTGAAAAGGATATGTTGGCCTTCGGTAAATGGGCTAGCGAAAATGGTTTTGGTGACAGAGTACTTGATAGTGTTTCTAAAGGTGGTTTCAACAGTACATACAATACACTTGCAGGTACACCGGCAACTCCAAGAGGATCCATGGGTGCAACAGGGGTTGCTCCAGCAGTAGAAGTTCCTCCTGCAGATCCTGCTACATATTCAAATGACCTAAAGAATTTGATTGATTTGTGTAACGATGGTGAGCAGGCGGTAATGGATGCTGCTACTACAGTTAAGTTTAAATATAAACAAATCCACTCAAGACTAAAGAGAGTTATTCTCGGTAAATCCGTTAACAGATATTACTTGTTGATGGGTGATCCTGGAATTGGTAAATCATTCATTGTAAGAGAAACTTTGGATGCACTGGGTTATGGGGATGTACCACAGATTACAGGTTCAGTAGGTAAAACACCTGCTCCTGTTGCTGCCTTCCTTTATCAGCACAAGGATGATGATATTGTAATCCTTGATGACTGTGATGTAATGATTTCAAATCAGGCCTCTAAAGAGGTTTCTAATATGTTGAAGGGTGCTTTGGACCCAGACAGACACCACGTTACAATTTCTCCAACAATTGTAAAAATGGCTTCCTCTTTCTTGAAAGAGCAGGAACTCAGACAGAAGTATAAGGGTGATGCTTTATTTGAAACAGAAGAGGAAATTGAAAAGAGAATTTCTGAATCAGAAGAAGCCGAAGTAGAGGGTGAAGGTGGAGAAGAAGTTCTTATTCCAACAGACTTTGATTTCAATGCTAGAATTATATTTATTTCTAACTTGAATGAGGACCAGGTAAATCCTGCAGTAAAGGATAGATGTGATAAATTCGAATTGCACTTAACTGTTGAAGAATACATGATTCGTTTGGGAATGATTATTGCCAACATTGATTGTGGACAGAAAGCCGGTATCTATTCTGAGGATGAGGTTGATGAAGCAAAAGCATTGTTGATGACAGTACTTGCTTCTATCATTGAAGCAGGAAACAAAGGAGCAAGTCTCTTTGGTAAGAGAATTGTATTAGTTAAAGGTGGACTTACATTCAGACTTGTAAAGGATTTGACAGAATCCTATATCATTACTTTACAGGATTTCAGAGAAGAAAATCCTGAAGTTGATGAAGACACAGCCAAAAAGATTTGTGCTAAGGATTGGATCAGAATGTTCGTTCTCCCAAGAATTACAGCATAATTAAAAAATTGCAAAATAATAGGAGAGGTTTTTTACCTCTCCTTTTTTTATGAGTCTAATCCATTAATGCATTTGAACCTGTGTCTTCCGATTGTCTTTTTACATCCCATGGCCTTGGGTAACTATTTTCAGGCACCCAATCTAAATTAACTTCCATATTCTTAACAGGTACACTACCTAATTTTTCATTTTGAATCAAAATGGCCTTTCTATAAATACCTTTTATATTTGAACTTACCTGAGCAGCTGTGTGTCCAAAAGGGATTTTATCCAAATCACTAAACTGAATATCTTTTAATACAAAATGATTTACAAAAATGTTTTTGTTATTTCCATCTATGAGTGTTTTAGATGGTATTATAATATGTAAATCTATTTTAGATTTCTTTAATTTTACTTCAGAGGAATCTGTATTTAGGGATTCTGCCTGATAGCTATTTCCCCTAACTGTGGAGGATAATAAACCTTCCTCCCAATTAAACCCCATGCATTTTTCTGAAATAAAATTATAAAAAGATAGACCAATATCCAAAGAAGTTTTTATAGAAAACTCATTACCATTTTTTACTTTAGATAAAATTCTAGAGGATGTTTGAAGTGGCCCATATTTCAATTGTGTAGTGGATATAGAGTATGGTTTAAAACTTACTTCATTTATATAAAAATAATAATAATGCCTTGCTGTTCCATCCCCATTCTTTACAGGGGATTCTATTTGGACTAATACATCCTTACCATCATCATCCTTTTCTGTGAACCAAATAATGAAGTATTGTAACTGTGCATCCAAATCCTGCATTATTCTAGTTACAAAGCCTAAAGGTTGCCCACTTTCTACTGTATTTTTCTTTATGCTTCCTTTTGTTTTTGAGGATTCTGGACTCCTATTTTCATCAATTGAGGAGTTTAACTTCTTTAATTGAATAGAGAAATTACAAACATTTAATACTTCTTCTTTGTCAGGGTCTTGTTGTAATTCCTTTTTAGCAGCTTTCTTTTCAGCCTTGAGTTCTTTTTCTTTTTTAGATTTGGCCCAGGGAGCTAAAGCTGCTATTATGTTACTACCTAATTTGGACCAACCATTTTCAGAAAACTCATTGCCAGAATAATATCTACCACTATTTCTATTTTTGGAATCAACGGAATTGGTTCTGGCAGCCCTAGGCATTTTATTATTGAAAAGGCCTGTTAGATCATCATTTACTTCTTTTTCTAAAGAATTCCACTGTGAAGAAATACCATCATAAAAAGAAAATAATTCCCCAGCCGCAGCATCCACTATATCCTGAATTGGTTTTACTGCAGGATCTATCCAGAACTTTTTGGCCTCAGAATCAGAACTGCTCCCCTCATTTAACCAGTCGGACCAGCCCTTCTTCCAGCTGTCCATCCACCCCTTATAACTTTCTTTTTGATTTTTTGACCACTCATTCCAATTATTAGATGTATCCAGTATCCAGGAGTTTGTTTCTAAAAGCTTTTTATTTATAGGTTCCGTAAAATCCTTATAACTCTGATCCACATCCCATTCTTCTAATTTAAAAGTTTTTGGATCTATGCCACCAGAAGGCCTACTTTGTTTTATAGTAGGTGCCTCAATATTAGGTATTTCAGGTGTTTTTATTTCAGGTAAAGAAATATTTGGTAATCCATTCTTATTATCAGCCATTTAAAGTTTCCTTATTAAAAATTAGTTTGACATTTTTAAAAAATTGAACAGACTAATTAAAAAGTAAAAAGCTGACATAACATTAAAGGAGATATAAATGGGTAAGCTATTAGAAAACCAAAACGTAGATTACACTCCTGCAGGGGTTTTAGCCCAGGCCACCGGAGATGTAATGGATAACATCTTCGATGTTAAGATTGTATGGCCTGAAGGTTTTGATGTAAAGGGAGTGACTGACGCTGAGGTATCATATAGATGCGACGGTTTTAATCCTCCTGATGTTGAAACAAAAACATACGATATTACTTGGCACGGTATTGCAGTAAAGAAAGTTGCAGCTGGTGTTTCAATGACAAGGGAATTTACTTTACAATTCCGCTTGAGTTCAAACTACCTTCTTTATATGTATTTGGTAAAATGGTCAAATACAGTAAACGATGTAAATACAGGTGGAGTAGGAAACAGCGATGCAGCCACAAGAACCGGTGAAGTTAAATTGATAGTTCCTTACTATGAGTATAACTCACATAGCTGGAAAGAAAGATCTTCCGGAGCAGAAACAGATTGGTTATTGTCTGAAGCTATGGATGATAACTCTGGATTATTAAACTGGCACTTTAAACAAGTTCAATGTGTAAAAGTAAGTCAGCCTAAATTTAAAAATCAGGCAGATGGTAAATCTCAGAACTTTGAGGCCAAGTTTATCTTCGGTGATGTTTACTATCCATTTTACGGAAGAACAGCCCCAGGTGCTTCAAAATAATTTTTATCACCAAACAAAAACACCACTCACTATATTTATAGTAGAGTGGTTTTTTTATGGTTGAAATAAATAACGAAAAAGATTTATTAGAAAATATAAAAGGGACTGGAAGATTAGATTATTCCTTTAATTGTTTGGAATGTGGCAAACATTTTGAAACAGGTAATTTCAAAATAAAATTAAGAAAAAGGTTGGAAGCCCAGGGTTATGAAAAATTTCTAAGATGCAAATCCTGTTCAATAAAATCTGGAATTTCTAGGAGAACCAAGGAAGAACAAATTGCAATTAATGAAAAAAGAAAGAAAACCGTAATAGAAAAATATGGCTATAAAAATGTTTTTTGTGACACAGAAAAAATTAAAAAATCCTATTTGAATAAATTTGGAGTAGAAAACCCTTCTCAACTAAAAGAAGTGAAGGAAAAGAAAAGAGAGACCTTTCTAAATCATTATGGGGTAGAAAATCCAAATCAATCTAAGGAAATAAAGGAAAAAATAAAATCAACTAACAAGGAAAAATACGGAACAGAATTCCCTATTCAAAATGAAACTGTAAAGAAAAACAGAGAAAGTAATAATTTGAAAAAATATGGGGTAAAACATTTCTCCCAAACAGGTTCATGGAAAAATCAAATAAAGGAAACCTGGAACAATTCGGAAAAAAGAAATTCCATATCTAAAAAAATGAGTGAAATCTGGTCCAAAAAAACCGAGGAAGAAATAAGGGATATTCGTTCCAGGGCTTTTAAAAGATATGAATATTGCAAGGAATTTTTTGATTCCTCCTGGGAGCTTGCTGTTTGGATTTGGGCCAAGGATAACAATAAACAAATCAAAAGGGAACCAATTTGTATAGAATATGATTACAATGGGGAAACTCATAAGTATTTCCCTGATTTTGAAATAGAAGGAAAATTGGTAGAAGTCAAAGGGGATCACTTTTTTGATTCAATGGGAAATCTTATTTGTCCATTTGACAGATCCAAGGATGGAATTTATTTGGCCAAATATAAAAAAGGATTAGAGGCCGGAGTAGAATTTTGGAGGGATGAACAAATCAAACCCATTATGGAATATATAGTATCCAAATACACAGAAAATTTCATACCTCTTTTTGATTTAAATGCCGAGTTCCCTTATGAAGAATTTAAACCAACAGGTGATTATGAAACTATAAGGTATTTTCACAAATCATTAAATTGGGCTTCTAAAAAAGGAAAATTGAGTCCTCTCCAGGCCTGGAACGATAAGGATTTAGTTTTAAAATCCGCCTTAAATAGGTTAAAATACGTGGGTTCTTGTTCTCCTAAAAATGTAGTAAAAGGATTTTCTGTGGCACAAATAGCCCCAAGAGTTTCTGTGTTTAAACCTTCCATTGCTAAAAGTTTAATTAAAAAATATTTGAATGAGTTTAATGAAATTGTGGACCCTTTTAGCGGTTTTAGTGGCAGAATGATTGGAGCAGCTAACTGTGGAAAAAAATATATAGGAAGGGATATAAACCCAGATCACGTTAGGGAATCCAATGAAATTATCCTTTATAAAAATTATCAAAATTGTTCTGTAGAGGTTGAAAACCTTTTAGAAAAGAAAAATGTAGAAACCTTTGATTGTTTGTTTACTTGTCCTCCATATGGGGGAAAAGAGCATTGGAATAAAAATAATGATGAAATTGAAAAAAGCTGTGATGAATGGATTGATATTTGCTTAGAAAAATACAAATGCAAAAAATATCTTTTTGTTGTGGATGAAACAGAAAAATATAAAAATAATATTGTAAAGGAAATCAAAACAAAAACCCTGTATGGGAACAGGGTTGAATATGTGGTTCTTCTTTAAAGAGTGTCCTTTTTATATGGCAATCCATTTTCATCATATTGGTCTTGGTGTATATCAAAAAGAATAATTCTATTATTAAACCTATCTAGAATGGCCTCGTTTACAAAGTAGGCAGATCCGTATTGATCCACAAATTCAAAATGAATTTTTCTTGGATCTGTGTGCCTCATAAGACCTTCCATATTTTGGCCTGTTATCCAACCATCTTTTGTAAACCAAAGATTGTCATCCTTTTTAAAGGATTCAGCTAAATTGTTTAGTCTTAATAAATCCCAACCTCTATTTATACTAGCCTGTTTTTTCTTTCCTAAAAAATAAAAAATTATTGAATTCAGAATTAAAAATAATACAAACAAGCAAGGAACAATAATTCGCAAGTAGTTCATAACTAAAATATAGTTATTAGTATGTGATGGAGTTCTTTATCTCAATTGCATCTTCGTGGCCCCATTTAGAGCGAACTTCATTTATCAAATCCTCCCCCCAGTGATATTTATTTTCAAACTCCTGCCACTCTTCCTGAGTTCCATCCTGAGGATAAATTGCAATTGAGTCTATTACTCTTTTATTCCATCTTGAAGAATTTTCAGTAGTAGGATACCAGTCCCAACCTGAACCATTTTTATTTGGTTGGCCTGAGTAATTACCTTTACTTACACCGTTTTCCCAGAAAGTTTTAGAAAAGAATATATGGAAACCTTCAGGTAATTCATAAGTTAGAGATCCGTATCCAGTTTGACCAATCCAGGCCCATTCAGAGGCAGATAGCGTACCTATCCTTGCGGATGCAGCTGCATTTGATTGGTCCTCTATTAAACCAGTGGAACTGTCATGTAGGAAAATTAAACTTTTTATGTTAGATGAGTAAATCAAATAGTTCCTTAAAAGTGTAACAGACTTAGGAAGTATTAATGTAGTAACCCTAGTGGAAACTAAGAAACCTGAGTTTTGTTCCCATGCAGTACCTCCAATAGTGGTTAAAGTACTTTCAGAAGGAGTTAAATCCAATTTTCTTAAATATGTACACCATTTGAAAATACCTTGCCCAAATACCTCTACACCTCGAGGAATAATTATTTCTCTTAAAGAAACACAGCCTTCGAAAATAGAGGTAGACCACTCTTTTGCATCATCAGCAACTTTACAATTGCTTAAGTCTAGGGCTACTTGTCTTTCCAAATGCTTTACTAAACTTGCAATATTTTTCAAATCAGCAAGAGTTAAATACTCCTGGGTTATTATAATTTTATAAGGAGCATTATCCTCCCCTGTATCTTGCATTGAGGATAAACCTGTGATTTCACTCATGTAAGCATCTACTGATTCATAATACCTTGTTTCTGCATAGGAGTCATTATCGTTTGACTTATCTGAGAGAACTACATACTCAAAATCATCATCCTCATATCCGGAAATTGTTAAATCCTCAGGAATAACTTTCCAACCATTAAACCAAACTTCTGCATCCTCAAAATTGGTTTCCTGAGTTTTATATTTTTTACCTTTTTGAGTAATAGAAAAGGCTACAACTTTGGTAGAGTATTCCATGTTATAATAATAACCTGTTCTATCTGTAACAACAACTGCGTTTAACTCAATCCAATCCTGATCCTCTAACTTCATATCTAGAACTAAACTTGTACTGATACTTGGTTCCTCATTGTCTAAAACTGCATTTGTAATTGCAACAGATGTAATCCTTACTGCGTGATTTGTATCAGGTCTTCTACAAATTCTTAAATAAATGTAATAACCTTTTCCATACCATTCGGCTAAATTATCATCCTCATCAAAATCAGTAACTCTTCCTGCCAAATTAATTACATCATCCAATTTAGCATAGTACCAATAATTATATCCATCAGATTGAAAAGCCTGAGTTAGTTTTAAACTAGATCCACTTTCATTTTGTAAAGTAAAAGTAGTTCCCCCAGATCTATGCAAATAAATGTCTTTCCAATAAGAAGAATAATTCACATCTGTCCAAACTTCTTCTTGGGATATTTTTGGTACAGTTCTTGTTTTTTCTACCTCGTGCTCTTTTACGGCTGTTGTAATAAAATTGAAATCACCAAAGTATGTAACAAAGTTATTTGAGCTATCCAATAATGCTGAAGTTACTGTTTCTGTTGAAATAATATCTAACAAATTGGCAAAAGTAATTTGATTATTTGGTGCCACAGTAGCATATTTACCGGAGGTATTTGTAACTAAATCACTATTAAAGGTAATCCAATCTTGGTTTGTAGCTCCGTAGTTTGCAATAACTCCTGATGTCCCATTTGAAGGGGCCGTACTCATAACCTTATTTGTAATAGCAACTTGAGTGATTCTTACTGTGTAGTTTGTTGACTGGATTCTTCTATAAATGTACAGATATAAATAATATCCTTTTCCTTTATAATTTGCTAAAGAGCCTGCTGCAGTGGCACCCAAGGCATTTAATAATGTATCCAAATAAATATAATACCAACTATTATATCCGCTGGTCATGTTTGTGGAATTTAGCTGTATATATTGATTTGTAGGAGAAACAAGGTAGAATTGGCCTGACATATCTGTTCTTACCAATTTAAATTCATAAGGGTTTGTAGTTGTTCCTTCCTCTATAGTTATTTCTTTTAAACTTTCATTAAAGTTAAACCAATTAGAATCCTTTGTAAGATGTTCTACCACCCTATCTGGATATAAAAGAGGGTCATAGTCACCTGAAGTATTGCAAACATAAATGTCTGTAATGGCAATATTATCCTTGGCAGAAGTAGAATTTCCTCCTGAGTTTGTCCAATAAACTTTACAATATAAATAATATCCTTTTGTTACATAATCATAAATATTTGTTCCATCATCTACAATTTCCTCTCCTCTTAAATCCATTAAATCTGAGAAGGAACAATATTGCCAATGGTAGTTCTGATTAGTTTCGTCAGAAGGTACAATTTTTGTATCCTTTAAAACAACTGCGGTTCCAGAGGAGTTATTACAAAGGGCTATATAATTCCTGTCGTCATAATGAGATTGCCAAGTTCCATCAGAATTAATACCTGCCATTCCTATAAAATAATCATCCTGGTAACTTGTTTGAACTTCTGATGTTTCAGTTTCATAATAAGTCTCATCCTCTTCGTATAGGGTATCTATTATACTTTTTTCTTTGGAAGTTTCAGGTAGTCTTGCAACAGCCGCAGGCATTTTTAAACCATAATAAATGTCACTTGTGCTCTTATGCTTCATCCTACACATACGAACATTGGATTCTGTACTACCGGATCCTTTTAAAGACCAAGAACCTGTGGAAGAAAGAGTTAAAGCCCCCTGAAAATAATCAGTTAAGTTTTTACTATTGTTTGTTAACTTTACTAAAATTTCTCCACCAATAAGAGCCTTTTCTTCATAAGGCTCCTCCACCTTTGTATATTTTGTTAAAGGTAAAAGAATTTGGGAATTGTGTAACTCTCCTAACTTTACGGTTCCTTTCCATCTATATGTATCTGAGAATTTACCAAGCTCACAGGTGTTTATATCAATATCATCTAACAGTCTAACAACTTCAGGTTGATTTTGCTCTTTACTTGTATCCCTAATGATTTCAATATTGTCCCCTGCATTTAAATAATTTTGTTTATATCTTCCGCCAATAGGTACAAGTTTGTCATTATACTTTATGTAAAAATCTTCTTTGTCTTTTGTAAAAAGGAATTGTCTATTTAATAAATTTTTATTTGCAACTTCTTCTTTTTTGACATCTGTTGTTGTGGGTTCCAAAACTCTATTCATACTTCAATTAGTTTCTTGCAACAGTTTTAGAAGAGAATATGTCTTCTTCCTTCCTAGACTCAAACTCCTTTGTATCCCTTATATCCCACCCGTTAAACCAAACAGTTATTTTGTCAGGAGGTAAATAAAGAAGTTTTGTATGTGTAATTGTAGTAGTTCCTCCAGGAATTACCATATATACATCCATAATTTTTATACCTACATTGGCTTTATAATCCATATTGGAAGAATCACTTGTAAATATACTACTTATGAAAACAAATCCGTCACTTACATCCACTGTGGATTTATCATTTGGAGTTAACCAATAAGGATCGTGACACCAAATTTTTCCATCTGAAACAATTGTATCCTCGTCCCCTGCTGTGGCCCTTTCGTGTGTAATAAAAACTCTATCGATAGAAAATTGGCTTTGATTGTTTATATAGATATCAAAATAAACATAACTATTATTGTCATAAAGGTCTAGATCTGAACCCGTTGTAAGAGGAATACCAGTAACCCTTCTAAAGTCCTCCATTTTTAATTCGTACCAGTGACAACCATACTCATCAGCTGCAGAATTTGTACCTGTACTTATAATATCAAATCTGTTAGTAAACTTTGCATAAACCCCATCGGTGGATTGAAAATAAATATTGTTTTTATCATTTATTACAAAATAAATTTCACTGGTAACTCCTGTATCCTCTCCCTGGATTTCCTCATAAGTATATTGGGTTCTTAAAGTACTAAAGGTTTTGAGACCAACAAAACTTTTATTATCCTTATACGTTACTTTATTTACAGTACATTTTACATTTTGATCATCACTTCCAAAAATGGATCCTCTCTCATTTCCACAAACTGTAGCGGTATATACACCAAACTCCTTTTCGTCATCTCTTTCAATTTGAATTAGGAATTTTCCCCCAATGAGTTCTTTAGAGTTTAAGGAATAATTTACCAAAGGAAAGAATGTAGTATTTTCCACTTCCCCTAATTTTACGGTTCCTTTCCACCTTGGAAGTCCAGAAAATTTTCCAAGTTCCATTGTATTTATATCAATGTCATCTTTTAAACGTATATATGGAAATTCCTTATTTGTGTCCTCTTCATCAAAAACAATTTCAATATTATCACCGGCTTCTGTGTATTTTTGTTTTCCCTTACCTGCAATTAAAACCCAGTGATCAAAATTGTACATGTAAAGATTTTCCTCTGAAGTCTCCCAAAAAAGTTCTCTGTTCAAAGGATTGTAATTGGCTCTTTTACCATGAGGAACTAAGACTCTATTCATGTTTTAAATTAGTTTTTTAATCCATTTCCTTGCAGAATTCCCTTATCTGTTCCAATGTAAGTTTACCATTTTGACTTTGTGTTGTTTTTCTCAAAAGTTTTACATCATAATGTTTATTAAGGGTAAACTTTTCAGGGCTAAATTCCTCAGAATTGTCTACTGTTCTTGAATCCGTAAGAGACTTATCCAATGGTTTAATTTCACCCATTGTGACTTGAATTTCTTTTTTAGGCTGTTTTGGTTTAGACAAAAAAGAATGTCCTTTTGGAGTACTAATAATTCCTTTGGAATTTTTGATCATTCCGTAAAAATAAATACCTTTTTCTATTTCTTCAGTAGGCACCTTATCTAACAAAAAATTCTTTTTGCCATCGTTATACCAATTTCTGTCTTTCTTTAATTTTGATCTTCCAATATACCAACCCTTTCCTTCGGGAAAAGTATAAGAGTATATTGTTTCAATTCCATTTGTATACCAACGTCCTTTTGGCAATCTTCCACTTACAAAACCCTCAGGACAAACTTTGGCCTTAATTTCTGTTTTGCCATTATTAAACCAACCGTAACCTTGATTACCCCTTTTTATTTTAGCCTTTGTGTCTTCTGAATGTTTTCTCATGAATAAAATATAGGTAAAAAAAAGTAAAGAATTCTAAATTTAAATGTACAACAAGTACAATACTTCTGAAATAAATTTAAAATAACAAAATATTTTATTTTAAAATGTTTGACAACTCAGGCTTGTTGTACATTTAAATTAATTTTCAAGATTTTGTTTTTTCTCTATATTTTTCTAAAGGCTCAAAAACTAAATAATTCTGTATAACTTATTTATACAAAAAGGAAATTATTTTTTATCATGAAAACAAAAAGAAAACAAACTAAAAGAACATTTAAATTACCAACCATTCATTGGAAATGGGGAAGCAGAAAAGGTGAGAAGTTTTTTGAGAAACCAACAATGGATTCCACTGAGATTTTAATATCTGGAAAGATAGTAACATTACTTATTTTATCTTTTGTGTCAGGTGTTATTGACCTAGTATTCTTCTCAGAATTGTCAAAATCAGTGTTCAAAATCGCAACAGTTTCTGTAGCGGCTGGAATTGTTTACACCTTAATGTCAATTGGTTTTACATCCGCAAAATTCTGGTGTGCAACTCAATTAAGTGTAATTAAGGAATTACAGGCCCGTTTAAGAGAAAATGGACTTCCTTTTAAGGCCTTAAATAAACCAAAATTAAGATGGAATGTAATTCATAAATTCTTAATTGGAGTATCACTTATTACAGCAATTTCATTGTCTGTAGTTTCCATTGGAGATGCTGTTCGTAAAAATCAAAATGTGATTTTAAAAGCAAAACAGGCATACGAAAAAATTGCAAAGTATAGTAGTACAGCAGATGTTTCTGACAATGAACAGTTTAATGTCTTAGTAAAAAGCACAAAAGCTTCAAGTACAGCTGCTGATAAAGCAGCAACTCAAGCTGCTGAAATTTGGCCAATCATTGAGGATTATCGGGAAGACAGGGCTTCATTTGAAGCAGAATTTGGAAACACTTTTGGATCTAAGGAAGAAGTTGTTTATAAAGGACAAACAATTATTCCAGACGAATATTGGGATAAACAAAACTCTTTAGTTATTAGTAAAGTAAAAGCTAAAGGTAGAAACCTTTCTATAAATCAAATTCGTAATATTACATCTGAAGCTGTTTTAGCAAGTCAGATTAAAAATGAAATTGAGACTTCCGTTGCAAATACTTCCTTGGATAGCTTAACTGAATTAGCAGATAAAACAAGCAATAAAGCTAAGCAAGAAATTGAGAACTTGGAGGGAAGATTTACTTGGCCAGATGGAAGCCCTGTAATTTTTGATCCTAATAATATTTCAAAATCTTTGCAGACTTTAGCAGATATTCAATCCGCCTACGAAAATGACAGCGGGGATGTTGGTCAATCTGCTAAAATGTTTATGATTGTTGGCCCAGCTTTGGAAAGTAAGTTTGCAAATAAGGCCACTTTGGAAAACATTACAGAACAAAAAGTTACTACAAACTCTTTTGGTACAACAGAAGTTATGATGATGGTTTTAATTATGATTTTTGGTATTGTACAAGAGTTTATTATTGCACTTTATACTCCAAAGTCTACAATTGATCGTAGAACACTTTCTCAATTCTCTGA
>AUXO013142081.1_pt1 | contig 33201 bp, 9 predicted proteins | sample 768731 | NCBI WGS metagenome assembly AUXO01 (sample SAMN02715735, study PRJNA202380) | gut metagenome | biome: sheep rumen | host: Ovis aries | place: New Zealand: Palmerston North
TTTTATTATCTTTAGACAAACGATTTGATAGTAGTATTCCTACAGCTTGTGTTGCAAGAAATGGAATTAATGTTGAATTGTTAATTAATGAACAGTTTTGGAATTCTTTAACTGACTTAGAAGAAATAGCTGTACTTGAACATGAAATAAATCACATATGTCACCATCATATGACTATGCAGGAAAGTTTTCCTAATAAAAAACATTTTAATATAGCAGCTGATGCAGAAATTAATTGTTATATTAAGAATCTTCCAGAAGGTTGTATAAAACCAGAAAAATTTGGTCTTATGCCATATATGGGAACTAAATTTTATTATGAAAATATTCCAGAAAAAGAAGATCCTAAAAATGATACTTTAGATGTTCATGATTGGAAAGATTTTGAGAACTTATCAGAAGCAGAAAAGAAATTAATTCAAAATCAAGTTGATCATATAGCTAAAAATACAGCAGAACAAGTACAAAAAATGCAAGGTAATATTCCGGCAGGACTGACGGATTATATTAAATCTTTATTTGTAAAAAGAGAACCTGCATTTAATTGGAAAAGCTATTTTAGAAGAGTAATAGGAAATTCTATCAAATCATATATTAAGAGTACCAGATATAGACCATCTTTTAGATTTAAAGGTCAACCTGGTAACTGTTTGAAATTTAAACCAAAAGTATTGGTTGCAGTAGATACTTCGGGTAGTGTAGATAACACTGAATTACAAGATTTCTTTACAGAAATACAATATCTATACAAAACTGGAGTAGCGGTAGATGTTATAGAATTTGATACTCGTATTCAAAATAAGTTTGAATACAAAGGTCAAAAGACTGAAATTAAGATCGTAGGTAGAGGTGGAACTGACGTAACAGAATGTTTTAATCATTACAAGGAACATCGAGAATACTCAACTTTAGTTGTATTTACAGATGGATATTTAAGTATCAATCTCCCAAAATGCCAAAACGTAATTTGGGTTATTACTTCTAATGGCCAGAGACAAAACTACCCAGGAACGAGTGTTTATATACCTAAAACAAATAAAAATGGAACTTAGTATTAAAGAATCAAAGCCTTTAATTAAATATATTATAAAAAATAATAAAACTTTACAAGAAAACGGAAAGGATCCTGTAGCTATAAATATTATTTCTGAAGCTGGACTTGGTAAATCTTCTATTATTCAGCAAATTGCTGAAGAGATGGATAGTAACTATGTAAAATTAGCTCTTGCTCAGATTACTGAAACTGGAGATATTGCTGGTTTTCCTATCTGTTTACATTATTGCTGTAAAGACGATGGATCGGATTGTCAGTGGATTGCTCCAGAATTAATTGATAGTTATGTAAAAGCTGGATATCATATTACTCCAGAAACTAAAATGTCTTATGCTCTTCCAGAATGGTATAAAGGATTGGATTTAAACAAACCAACCATTTTACTTTTGGATGATGCATCCAGAGCACTTCCTAATATCATTCAAGCTTGTTATGAGCTTATTTATAAACAAGAATTCTGGTCTTTTAAACTTCCAAAAAATACTACAGTAATTTTAACAACTAATCCAGATTCTGGAGATTATAATGTTAATTCAGTTGATGAAGCTGGTACTACTCGTATGCTTAATTTTAAGCTTAGATGGGATGTTGATAGTTGGGCAGAACATGCAGAATTGTCTGGAATTGATAGTAGAGCTATTAATTTTATGCTTTCTTATAGCGATGAATTAATGAACGATCACGGAACGCATAAGCATATTATGAATGCTCGAAGTTATACTATGTTTGCAAATGTAATTGGTGGAATTAATAATTGGTCAGATTCTAGTAGTTTGGCTACCATTCTTCAAATTGCATCTGGTAGTTTTGATGATCCAGATGATATTGTAGGTTCATTATTTACTACCTTTATTGCAAATAAACTTGATAAACTTATTTCTCCAGAAGATATGTTATTTGGAGATTGGGATGTTATTGAGAATAAAATTAAAGACTGCGTTTGGGATAGAGATCAATATAAAACTTCTATTGCTTCTGTTCTTCAAACAAGACTTTTGAATAAATCCATTGCTTATTTCTCTGGAACTGGAGCAAAGAATGATGTTGTTATTGATAGAATATTAAAGATTATAGATGCTAAGCAGATGCTGTTTAGTGAAGATTTCTTGTTTAATATTATTAAGACTCTTTATAATAGATTCCCTGGTAAAATGAACAAGGCTTTACTTAACGGAAGAATCCGTTCTATAATTTTAACTTAATGTATTATAATGATAAAAAGGTTTTAATAGTTTCTAGATGAAGATGAAAAGAAGCTACTAGAACTGGAAATTACGATAGTGCTTTATGATTTGATAGAAATAGAGATACGATTCATTTAGGAAAAGTTAAATTTGATGAATCAAAAAGAGTAACTACTATACCAGAAGATAGTGTTTTATATTTTGATAAGAGTAGTGAATTTCCAAGATTGAAACTTCAGAACACTAAATTTAAACGATGCATTAAGTTAGATAAAGCAGACTATATTGTTGTTAATAAATCTAATAATGTAATACAAGAAAGTAAAGGATATTTATATTCTTATAAATCAGGTTATATATTTATATATCAGTCAGATACGTATGATTTGTTCGGTTATCGAAATGTAGATTTGGAAATTAAGTCTAAATTTCCAGAGGCAGAAAAAGTATATGAAGGAGAAGTTTCTCTATATTATACAACGGATAATTATAAAGTATACTATAATGATGGTATTTATACAAAGCCATTTATATATGATTCTGATTTAAATGTACTTGTTGATAAATCGTTTGATGATGTAACAGATGAAGATTTAAATGCGGTAATTGGCATGTTGAAATCTCCAGATAATGATGTGGTAAACCTGGGTTTACAAATGCTAGCAGGATTTAATGTTAGTAGTTGCCCAGGTTTAATTACATTTATATTACATTCTTATCCACGATGAAAAGGTATATATCGGCATGGAACTATAGTGGAAAATCTATTAAATACATTGGATATATCTCGATACAATGTTAGTCCATATCTGTTACTGGCAGAAACTATCAATAAAACTAAGCCAGAAGAGTTTGAAAGAGTAATTAAGGTAGTTGAACCAGTAATGAAAGATTATATAGATAAAATGATACATGATTATACGTGTCGTATAAAAGATGAGAAAATGCCAAAAATAACAGTAAATGTTGAATGACCTGATTGCAATTAGTGGATTAAAAGGATCTGGAAAAAATGAAGCTGCAAATATGCTAAAATATCTTCTAAATGCTCCAAAACCATTTAGAAGGTATTTTTGGTATAAATTTGGCTTAAAATTTCCAAGTAAATGAAAAATTACATCGTTTGCGAAACCACTAAAAGAAGTATTATCTATAATACTTAAAACTGATGTAAATAAGTTTGAAGATCGTGATTTTAAAGAGAATTATTTTGTATCTGTTGAAATAAGTAAAATTATTGAAAAGGGATTATTGGAAGATGAAGATATTTTATCAGACAATAAATTTACAAAATTAATTAAATCTGGAAATCCACTACCGCCTGATACATGGTTAAGTATCAGACAATTAATGCAATACTTTGGTACAGAAGTATGTAGAAAATGATTTGGAGAAAGCATTTGGATAAATGCAACTTTAAATAATATTTCTCATCCGACAATAGTATCAGATTTGCGATTTAAAAATGAATTTGATAGAGTTAAACTATTAAAAGGAAAAACTATCTATATAAATAGAGATATTTGTAAACCAGGAACGCATGCTTCTGAAAGAGAATTAGTTGAATTATATAACCAAAATAAATTTGATTTTGTTGTTAATAATAATGATACTTTAAAAGATTTATTCAATAATCTAAAAAATATAATATGACAAGTAGAGAAATAGTAGAACGATTAATAAATGAACACGTTATTAATGGTGAAGAAGCGTTCACTTTAATTAACGATATTTGTAAAAATGAAATATATGATGTATGGAAGACATTGGAAGGATCTAAAGTAACATTTAATCCTAGTACATGAACATCACTAAAGTACGATCCAACTACATATACAATTACAAATTCAAATGGAGTTGCAACATCAGCTTCTTCAGCATATACAGCTAAAGGTGTGTAATGAATACTTTTCTTTGAATAATTTTTATATTATTAATTGCTCTCGGATTAATTTATATTGGAGGTATGCTAGCATTAACAATTGTTATTTGATGTTATGCTGAAGATCCCATTTTCTGAAATAATAGAATACAACCAATACTAACAGATGTTAAAGATTGAGTTGATGCAGGAAATAGATTAAAAGACTATCCAATGAGTAGAATAAAAGATTTAGAAGACAAATCATAATAAAATAAAGCCCTATATCGCATTTTGCGGTATAGGGCTTTATTTTTTTATTGTTTACTTCTGAAAAAGTTAGATAATTCACGAGTCATTCCAACTGTATTAGTTAAGCCATATAGTAAATTTGTATTGCCATTTATAATACTCATAAATGTAGCATAATAACCTTTTACCATACCAAATACAGGTGGCGCTCCATCGCCAACAATTCCAGATAAAGTTTGAAGTAATGGTCCATCCGTAGACATTCCTTGTAATACACCATATGTTCATCTATGTAAAAAGTCTTGTCTAGCAATTGGGGTTTCTTCTGTATCTCAGAAAATACGAAGAAGCAATCCAACTAATGCCATTTCTAATAAATCAAGCATAGATATATACAAATTACTTCTAAATTCCGGATTCTCATTTCATAACTTAAGGAACTCATCTCCTTTTAACGTAAACAATTTAGATGCCAATAAATAATCTGTTTGTGCTTTTCCAATAAACACATCTCCACTTAATTGTTTAATATACCTAGTACCTTTTCTTTCTCATTCCTCTTTTGTTACTTGATCTTCTGGTTTTTCCATATGATCTCGATATTTTTCATATTCTTCTGTAGTAATTGTAGGAATTTCAACCATTTTAACACCTCTATCATCCGTTACATATATATAACTTAAAGTGTTTGTATAAGTTGGTTCTGAAAATCAAAGTGCAAATTGTGCTAAACCATATGTTTTATATTGTAAAAATAATGAACCTAAAGTTTGTTTTTGAACAAGTGATTTTGTTTCTTCATCGTAGTTACCATATTGTTCATCAGCATATTCTTTAACAACAAGTGCTGCAGTAGGAGATAAAGCTTGTGGAAGGAAATCTCCATAATTTAGATTAAATCCAACATGTTTTCAAGCTTCTAATTCTTCTTCATATTTTTGTTTTTCATCTCTAAATTTACGAAGTGTTTCCATATCAGGAATAGAATCTTCAGAATCTTTGTACTTTAATCAAGTCTGAAATCTAGCATCTTTGCGCATATCATATAATAATCTTCCAGTATCATCATCAAGATAATATGCATCAAATGCGCCAATGGTTCGTAAATGTCCTACTAAAATAGCCATACGATGTAAAAAGTCAGGAGCAGTTGCAGTAACACTAGATTTATCAGTTAGTCCCAAAACAGTTCATTGATGTCTTTTAGAAGCCTCTGCCATCTCTTCATTTGAAAAATTAACCATTCCATAAATAGCATTTAATTGATGATAAAATCCAAAGATTGACATATTATCAAATATTTTTCCTACAACATCAACATAAGCATTAAAGAATTCACCATAATCTAAAAATTCTGGTCTAATAAAGTAATGTTCTGTCTTTTTAACAAATTCATTTCTAGTACCTTTTAATCAAACTCGGTATTCACTTTTGGCTTTTTGTTCATCCGCTTTAGAAGCTCAACGATTTAATTGTTTTTTCTGTCCAGTTAAAATTTCTCTAAAGAAAGCTCTAGTATTTCATCCTAAAGCTACAGTAGCAGTAATTCCTTTTAACACACCAATTAAAGCGTTTAAATTTTTATTCTCTCTAATGTCTTTTCCAAACAACTTGATTTTAATGAAATCTTCCATTGCTTTTCTAATTTCATTAGTATCTAAGCCACTAACATCCATCATATAATCAGCAACAACTAAAAAAGATGTAAAGAGTTCGCAAAACATTGGCGATTTTTCAGATCTAATGCCAGAATATAACATTGATAGAAATACAAAATCTAGATTTTTTTCTATTCCTTCTATGCCATATTTTTCAACATATGCATCTCTACTACTAGCATCTTTTCTAATGACGTCTGGTAATTTATCAACATCAATGTTATCCAACTCTCTTTTAGTGCGTTCTATATCTTCATCTCCCATAATCATTGCTAAACCAGCGTCTTTTAGTTTAGTTCATTTGTATTTTATAGCATTTAATGGTTGACCACCAGTAAATTCTTCAATAAATCCAGCATGAATCATCGGAACTTCATATCATTCATCTGATCCACGATGTTCTTCTCTTTCGTCTTCATCTGGCCATCTATAAAATGCATTCATTTCTAGAAAATACTCATATGCTTTTCTTTCAGCTGCTCCACCTCTGAAGTTTTCAGGTCGCACCAATCTAAACTCGGGTTTAATTTTTCCTGATGTATCTTTTTCAAATCAAGAATCAAAAAACACTCAATCATTTCCAATAACACCATTGAAATTACGTTCTTTATAAGCAGCATCCAGTAATTTAGATCATGTAAATTGTTTATTAACAAATTCTAATCTAACAGCACTTCTAAAGTTAGCCATAACTTCTCCCATTTGTCTAGCTAATGGAGAACTAGAACTATTAAAACTGCGCATTCTAATTCCAGTGGTATTTATTCCTTGTAACACAGAACCTAAATCCTTTTCCTGGAACATATTAATTTTATTTAATGATAATAACGCTTTTCTAAGATAAGCATACGCATTTCAAATAGGATCTGAATTATCCTTTTTTCTAAAATCCCTTAAATGCTTATCAAATTTCTTTAAATTTTCAATTCTATCTAATATGTAATTCTCAGTAATTTCTCGTTGAGTATATAAATCTTGTACTAAGTAACGTAATTTGGGAACATTATTTGAAATGTGTCATAAACACTCAATAAATTCATCAGCTATATGAACAAGAGCAGTTTCATCTTTTACAAAAGTATTATATCCTAATGATCCGAGTTTTTCAGTATGATTTCTATTATATAATCTAGCTAAATGATTTCAATTATCAATTAATCTAGTATTATTTTCTTCATACACCCTAGCATTATGTAAATTTAAAGCTTTTATACTAAGTATTTTTTTATTTCTAGTGAGTTCTGGATCTAAAGAAATTAAAGCACATGCTTTCATTAGCATTAAATTACCATAATCACTACGCATAACAACTCGATCGTCTGTTAGAGATGAGTTCTTAACGAAAGTTCCTAGTATACTATCTCCATGAAGTAAATTAATTCTTTGATTGATTAAATTTTCTTCATCCAATACAACTACTTCTAAATAATCATCTTTTTCAAATACATATATACCATTTGCATTTAAAACAGGATTTTCCTTAAATTTTCAATTACATAACACAAAACGTTTAAAGTGATGTATTAAAGTGTCTCTATTTCCAGGTGCAATTGAGCTAAATACGTCATCAAGTGTATCTAAGTTATGACTAGTCATAGCGTCCATTACATCCTTTGCTAGGTTAGTAAATCTAGTGGCTTTTTTCTTATTTAGTAAGTCAATATATTCCTTAAATGGAGATTTAATTATTTGTCCATTTGGACCAACCGTATCTTGAATTAATTCAGCTTCAGTTTTACCATAAACAGGGATGTTTTTAGGACTGCCAATTACAGATCTCTTTTTAACAAAGAAATAGCGATCTCCTGCATTATAATGAGTTGGATCTTTCTCTTTATCAACTTTTCTAATAGCACCTTTCATAAATTCATAATCCAACTCTTTAGCTTTAAGTTCTTTAGAAATATTAGTTGTAGGAAACAATTCATTTAAAACATCTCCTACTTTTTTCATAATTCCATCAGTAACAGTTGTTTCTTTTCATAATGCATTTCTTACAGCATCTTGATATTTACCAACATTAGGTACACGAACTACAGAATTAAATTTAACACTATTTAATTTTACGTGTTGTTTTTCATTATTATCAGTATAATCAGTTTCATATACAATTAAAAAACCTTGTCCAATTGGTACTCCATATTGTCTTAAAATTTCTTTATAAGTTGTAACCTGCGCAATATAATCCGCATGTTGTTCTAACATAAAATTGTTTCCACTTTGAGCTTCAACAGGAGTAGAATGTCAGGTTTTAATATCTCCAACGTGTGCTATTCCATCATCATCGATTACAATGATATCTGCAATTCCACTAATATATCTAATTAGATTTGCAGCCCTCTTTATTCTGTTTCCTTCTTTTCCAGATTCAAAAGTTTTAGCTGAATTTTCAATCTCTTTCAAAATATAATCTTGAAAGCTATTTGTACTCATACCAAATTGAACTTTTATTTGTTTTTCCCAATTAGATACTTTAATTCCTAATTTCTGTATTGCTGGTATTACCTCTTTCGCTATTGATCCAACAAGATATTGTTGTATACTAGGTGAAAAATTAGGATAGTTTTGTTTTTGTGTTTTTCCTTCAAATTGTCTACTTAAAATTTCATCTGTGTATGTACCAACATCTGTAGGTTTTATAATGTGTTCAATTTTTTCTCCAGAAAATGGATTTATCAGGGGCGCCCCAAGAGCACCCCCGAATAAATTCCAAAACGTAGTAACTGCACAAGAAACAAATCCATCTTTATTTTGATTCTTTAAAAACTCAGAATGTTTTGATTCTACTTTACTTAATTTAGCAAAAGTTTCTTCAACATTATTAATTGCAAATATTTTTTGAAATCCGTGTTTGACCCCATCAGATAATTGCTCTTTATTTTGAATAATTCAATTATCTAATTCTTCATCACTATGTACAGTTTTAACAACTTCGCCATTAATTATTATTTTTATATTACATTCCATATTATATACATGCTGAATTAAAATCAATCTGTTTGTTATTAAATAAAGCGGCCTTTATCTCACGTATTTCAATCTCTTGAGGTAGAATAGATGTAAAAATTCCATTTTTACCAATATTTTTTACATTGTTTCCAAAAATACTAATTAATGTTCTTATATTGGTATTTCCTAAAGTAACAGAATCTAAATCTTTTGGGATTTGTGTATCAAAAATTTCATCAAGTGCCTTCTTTGTAAAATCTTCGATATCAGATTTAGTTACTTCATAATTTTTGTCATCTTTTACAAATTGATCATATGATTCCTTAAATTCAGATGCAAATTTATTAGCAATATATTCTACTAATAACTCCTCTTTAATATCTGAATCTCGTCTATTACCATATAATGTTTTTAATTCTTCATACCTTCTATTTACTTCCTCATCTTCCATATTTACAATTTCGTTTAATAATAGATAATATTTTCTACGCATATTATCATCTCCGCTGTATTTCATTACAGCCAATAATACATGCAAAAATTCATGCATTGGCGCATCTACAAAGTTTTTATCAGTATTTATATAGATGTTTCCATTATATATAAATGCATTAGCATTAGAAGTTTTGAGATAATCTTCTTCTCCAGAAAATACAATTGGGCCAGATTTAGTAAGTCACATATTACCTAACTCTTCATCATTTGTTAAAATAACGCGCGGACCTAGAATTTCACTCAAATGTTCAGCCATTGTAGAAATTATTTGTTTTGAACTAGCAGCAAATGTAGTATCACTTAATATTGTATCATGTTCTATTTTTAAAGCTTTTTCTGTTCTTGGTAATACAGAATTGATTCCTCCGGTTTTATGTAATTTTCAAGGAAACCATAAAGTATAATCAGAAGGATTTAAATCTGGATTAACTCAAGAATCTATCTCTCTTCTCTCACCATCAGAATTTAAAATATAAACTCTAGTATAATCACCCTCTAATTCAGATTCTGCTCTAAACTTATAATTGGCTTGACTTGAAAAAGCTAATCTGATTCTTAAATCTATCAAATGATCATTTTTTTGAGTTCCTTGTGTTGGAGTTAATTCCATTTCAAATAATTTTCTATAATCAATTTCACGAGAATCTAATTTGGACAAATAATCATAGTATTGTTTGTTATATACAAATTTATCACTGGACGTATTAGCATCTTCAAATAATCTAGTTAATGATTGAGATCCAAATCCATCTTTGTGCACTAATAAGTTATACAAAAAGAATAAATCACCTATTTTTCATTTAGATCCGTCAACATCTAAAACTTTGCTCATATCTTTAGGCAATGTTTGCTTAGATATTTCATTAAAAGCCTTAGATAATTCTTTATATCTTAAATCTAAAGCTGAGTTTTTAGAAGCTTGTGACAAATCAAATGATGGACCATAGAATACTTGAAGTCGGTTTAATCTTTTATTATGTATACTACCAGTAGTTAAATCTCGTAAAAAAGCATTATTTGGAAAAGCTTTCTTTAATTTAGGAATAATTCAAGTATCCATCATTCTTTTAAATGTAGCTAACGTATCTAATCTATTTAAAGTTGCCTCAGATACTCCAGCATATACTTTTCCTTGTATGTTTTCTTTACGATTGTTCTCTGGTTTTCCACTACTATAAACAATAATGTCTGCAGGAAGGCCAATTTTAAGGTCTGTCTGTTGTTCAAATCATTTTAATATTAGTAAGTCACTAACATAAGTTCTTAAAGCAGACCATTCTTTCTCATTAAATTTTTGAGTATAGCCATCATTTATTGTTTTATTAACTCCGTCTTCATTTTTATCCGCAAGTAAAATCTGTTGTGCTAGATTACGTTCCATTTCAATTGCAACAGATCTTTGTATCAAATATCTATTTGTTGCAATTAATTTAGACATTGCATTATAATGAGGTACAGATGTTAATATATCAAGAATATTATACGTCGATGCACAAAGATTATAAAAATCAATATGTTTTTGTCTATATTCTGGATCATTTAAGAATTTTATAAAACTAAATGGTTCAAGTTTTACATTCTCATGTTTCATCATATATTCTCTGTATCGTTTATTTATGTAATTTTCAACTCTAATAACATTTTTATATTCATCATAATCAGATGTATCCATACCTTGATTTATTCCACATAAGATGCCTAACATTCTTTGTTCTTGAATTGCATCTAATATATTTTCAAGTTTAGCATACATTTGTCATACGTTAGAATCAAAATTAGCCAAAGCTTTATTTTTAGGAAGAAGATAATATTTAACATATTTATATCCTTCAATATAATCTTCTTTTGTTAACGTTCAACTCTTAAAATAATCTTGTTGATCATATTGATAATCTTCATCTAATACATCAAAATAATCCTCTTCATTAAAGCTTTGATCTAGTAGCATATCTTCATCAACTATAGATGAGTGTTTATATCTACTAGGCGTAGATTCTACTTTATCTTTTATAACGTTTAATAAATTATTTATTAGATTCGTATTATTTCTTAATATCTCATAAATTTTAGATACAATTTTTAATCTAGTGGTTTTATCTTGTATAGCATCATTAATAACTCTTATATACTCCTCTTTATCATTATCCAATCTACCTAAATTAAGATCCACTGATGAAGCTATTTCATAAATATAATTTGAATCTAACGTTCTAATAAAACCTCCTATAGCTGTATCACATAACATTTTATGAAACATATAATCCTTTATCACAGGTAAACAAGCCTCATCTCTAACAAAACGTAATGCATTCTCTACTTTTATCCGATTGGTATTAGAGTTAAATACACTAGTTTCTGCAAATCGAGCAATAAGTTTAAAAGCTGGAGACGCCATAAATTCAATAACATCTTTTGGATAACATCCAACTGTAGCTAAAAATGTATGTATATCCGCAAATTTAGAGGTAGCATTCATTTTTACTAACTTTAGCTCCTTTGCATTATCTGTAGCTAAAGAAGTATATCCAGATAATACACTAGCCGCATTTTTTGGCTTTTTATAGGTTCCATTAGAATATAAATCTAAATCTTTTATGAGTGATTCCAAATCAAGTTCTCCATTTGTTAAAACATATCGTTTTAAAACACTTGGACTATCGGTTGTTTGTTTTAACTTATCTTCATCAATAGAAATGTTAAATTTAACTTGTTTTACATTTGCTAGTAATGGTAATAATGATTTAAAATTAAGATTTGCAATGGTCGCTATACCAGATGAAATATTTTCATCAGATTTGAATTTATAAGCAAAACAAATCTTTTTAATTTGTTCTACGATTTTATTTCCAATAGAAACGTCATTGGTTTTTGCATATGATTTAATTAATTCAGATAAATTTTGTATAACTAAATTTCCAAATGCACTTTCAGCAAAGAAGGCTTTTAGTGATACAGCTGAAATACCAATAACCTCTCTACCAACCATATTATCATACTGAATTCTAAATTTAGCAATAGGATTATCCCAAGTTCTATACAATTCTGCTTTATATTTTGGAGTAGGTATAGCAGAGGATAGTTCTGACATAACATCATCTACAGGAACATTTAATTGTATCTGTACTATTGGGTCTCTTAGAACTTTATGAATAATATGAACAATTTTATTTTTATATCCAGCAGTCTTAATTTGAGATGGCAAATTAATACTATCTTGATGTAACTTTATTAATCACTCTAGCTTGTTTTTATTTACATCAGAAACATCAGAGTTATAATAAACAATTCCATTGCCAGATAATACATTAAACACAAGATTATACAAACTGTCATTATTCACAAAATCTTGTTGTTTAACTTCTAATCCACCATCATTAATTTCCCCAGATAAAACCTTTTCTCCATATTCATCAGCAGTATAATAGCTAATCTTTTTTCTGTTTGGTAATGGTAATTCTAAACATTGTGTTGCTGTAAAATAACGATTTAATTTAGTTGGAACTATAACTCTTCCATCTTCTCCAATTTCATACGTAATTGTAAAGCTTTTATCGATATCCAAATCAGCACCTTGTAACCAAAGCAAAAATGCAGAAAAGTTTATAGTATTTTCTTCAGTATCTAATAACATTACAACATCTGCAGAAGTAAATGACTGCATTGATTGAGAAGGAATACGGTCAATAATCAACTTTAATTGTAATGTAAAGGCATCAAACATATCTTTTGCTTTTCTTGATATAAAGTTATTTTGCCTTCTATTTTCATCCTTATTTAATCATATTAATAATTCAGTATTATCATTATAATTAGCATTAAAATTATTGTATAAATCACCATCTTCTCCTTGTACAATAACATCTTTTCCATCTACTGTTTTTCCTATAGATGCAATTAATTTTCCAGTTTTATCAAAGTTAAATTTATTTCTATATTTTACAACATCTCTTCAATTATTTTCTGTATAATTATATACAGCATTTGAATATAGACCGTTGTGATATAATTTATCAAAAGTATTTCAAGAATCTACTATTGCTACATCATATACATTTCCAGCATTATCAACATGTTGTTTAAATACAATTCCTTTAGAATCTCCATAATTAACATCGTTTTTTCAATAATCATTTCCTCTAAGCTTATAATCACTATTGTTTTGAAAATGATTCATTCTATCGCTATTGTCATTTAAACTTCCAACAACAACTAATGTTTGTTTTCCTTCTGAATCATATAACACAGCATCGTATAGTTCTGTATCTACATAGGCTGGTTTTCAAATTTGATTTTTAATTCTATTTTTGAAAAAATCGGAACCTTTTGATAAAACATCATTTATAGTATCTCCTTTACGAAGTCCTAACTTTTTTGCAGACATTTTACCTATTCCAGCTTCAATTGTATTTACACTTGCAGATTTTAATTTAACTTTAGTATCATCATACGATCAATCTTCTATGTTATTAACAGAAGGTTTCATACATTCTTGAATGTTTATTTCCCCTCCGTTTTTTGCATTAGATAGTTGAGGAAGTAAATCATTTTGAATTTTTCACTTAGCTTCAGCAAACAGCTCTTCAATAAAACTTATATTTGAAAGATCTGCTACATTAATAACTCTATCTCTAAACGCATTTCGTAATAGATTATAATAAGTTATACCTCTAAGTTTTAATGTAGGACTTTTAGTTTTAGGATCTAATATTATCTTATTTTCTATATCTACATAAAAATAGTCTTCTGGATGTTCTACCAAGTTTTTTGATTCAATAATTATCCTAACTAAATCAGTATCATATATACTATATGCAGACCCATCAATTCCCTCAAATACAATTTCACTTCCAGAAAAATCCTTTGGTTTTACAGTTCAAAGATATAACTGTCCTTTATTATTATAATATTTATATTCATAAAGTTCTTCTGGAGAATCTAATTTTATAACATGTGGTCCTAAAGAGTCACGATATACAATTGTATCGTTTAATTTTAAACGATTAGAACTTATTGGAACAATAGTAGGATTGTTAAATTGATTACCATTTCAGCTAAGATCAGTTAAAAGTAAATCAGCTGTTCTTTTTCCACCAACTGCTTTTACAAACTCTAATCATGTTAGTTTTTGTCCATTATATACAAAATACTGTATACCACCATGAGATGGAGTGTTAATTCCACCCATTCCAGAATATCTTCTACGAATTGCATCTTTATTTAAAAATGATGTAATAGTAGCTTGAAAAGAACCTTTAATTGTATTAGCGCTAAATGGAATTTTTGTTTTAAATGAACCTGTAGCTAAATCCCTATTAGCCATAGCTATAAAAGATTGAGCTAAACCAAGAACGTCTTTCTGATTTGTATCAAATGCTTTTAATAAAGCTTGTCCTACAATTTCATAAATTTTTTCTTGATTTTCTTGATCTACTGCATCAATTGTAGTTCTAACGGAATCCAATGCAACTTCTCCAATCATTTTATAAATTTCTTGGACTTCGTTATTCATATATCCGCCTTGAATTAATGCAGAAATCATTTGAGACATTTCTCGAACACCGTGTGTATCCTCAATATCATGATCTGGATTCATCTGAATTCCATAACTGAGTGTCGAAAACTCTCAATACTTTAAAGGTTCATTATTTTTAGTTACATTTCCACGATTAATGTTTTTAACTCCAACTTTTGTTGCACTGTGATTAGAAGCTAAAGAAATAAAGTTATTTTTTAAATCTTCTTCACAAACAATTATTGTTAATAAGTCCTGATTTATTTCTGAAAATTCGAATTGATTAGTATCTGCATTTCATATAGAACAATATGCTCCACCAAATAATTGATCTAAACTATACAATGAATCTAAAATAAAGTCTTGTGTAGTTTCTTCAACTCCTAATACAGGTGTATGATTTTCGTTATATAACTGTCAATGTGCAATAGCTTTATTACCAACCTGTTCAATTTTTGTTAGTTTTTCATAGGCACATAAATCAAGATTATATCTAAATATGTCCTCAGTACAGGTTATATTTTCACCTTCTGTGTTAGTATGTTTTTCTTTTCCGTAATATTTACTTAAATCAATCTTTCCAAACTTGTCTGATTTTAAAGAAGACAATTTTTCATATAATTTTTCATATGAAAAATCAGTATGTTCACAACCAATTCTACGATATTCGTTTGTTAACGTATATTCTGCATGTTTTAATTCTCACGCAGTACCTGTTTCTGGGTCAATTCCATTTGCAAAAGTCTTTTTTCTTTGATTACCTACTCGTCTATCTAACAAAGAGTAATTTTGAAGTCTTGCAAAAACGCTATGTACTAACGTTGAACCATCGGTAGCTTTAAAATTTCCTTTTGAACCAGTAAAATTAAATACAGGTACATTTAGATCCTCAATTGAAGCAATCAAAGCATGTGATCCGATACCGTACTTCATTCCTTGTGCAAATGTTATTCTAGAAGCTCCTGCTAAAACAGTACGTTTTGCCATATCTGTTAATCTGGAGGATTCATCTTCTGTATAAAACATGTCGTTTAATAAAGTAGTTTCATTTTCTAATTTAAAATCCGAATGTTTTGCTGTGTAGCCATTAACATCTCCAAATAAGACATCATTAAATTGTTGTGATAAAAAGTTATCAGCATAAAAATATCCTTCAAGTATAGGATTTAGTTCAAAAGTAAATGAGTTTAAGTCAATATTATCTAAATCAGTTCAATCAATAAGTCTAGTATTTCCAGTGGCATCTTTAGCTTTAAATAAAGCCATAGTACCATCTATTGAATCAAATCAATCAGGATTTTTTTGTTTTCAAACATTAAAAATACTTCTAAGACTTGGGTTTTCATTTGGATCCAAAATATATCCAATTTCAATTAAATCTCGAATATAATTTAATTTTTGTTGTTTGATTCTAGTTTCAAATTTAGTTTGATCAGAATAAACCTCTAATTGTTTATCTAGGGTTGGATTAAAAAATATTTCTCCAGAAGTAGCAATAGAAATGTCAGAATCATTATATAAATCAGCAGAAGTTCCGAAATATGATTCTAAATTACTTAATATCTGTTTTTTTCTTTCATTTCGTTGTTCTTTTGTTAGTGTGTCTCAATCAGAGCCTCTTTGTTCAATATAAAACTCGTGTAATTTCTTTTTAGCACGATCAAAAAACGATCTAACAGATTCATCTTTTGTTCTAATTAAATCAGTCCATCCTAAAGCAATAGAGAATCGCTTAATTAAATTAAGAACTTGTTTTTCATATTTATCTAAGCGTACTTTTCGAATTTCTGATTCCATTAAAGCAATATCTTCTTTTCTGTTTCCATTAAAACTACAGATATTCTTTAAAATGTCACTTAAAGTTTTTCTATCTTTTCCAAGTTTTAATTTATCAATACGATATTCTATAATAAAATGAGTACGTTTATCAGAAAATACAATTGGTTGTAATCAAATAGAGTTTTCTGTTAACATACGTTCTCCAGAATCACGTCTGTTTTTAGCAAGAGCACTCGTTCCAAATAAATTTTGAAAGAAATCAACTTCGACTGCTTCTCTTATTACTTCATTAGGTGATAATTGTTGAGAAACACGATGTGATTCATCAATTCTTGTGTCACTACGCATAGCAATGGTTCCAATAACATTAGATTCTTCTGAACCATTATATAACAAATAGTTTTTTCCAAACACGTGTTTTCCAAGGGATACATCTTTTCACTGTTTTGCTTCATTATCGTACACTCTAACATTAGATCTTTGTGTAAATCTATGATTTTTAATATTATATAAATAATGTTTTACATCAAAAACAGAGGTTCTTAATTGATGTGTTGGCAAATTATTACCTTCCGCATTTTTAATAACTGTTGCAGATTCTGCACCATATACTACACTATAAAATCTACCAAGTTCTTGAAAATTCTTAAAATAATTAAAAAGTTTTAATTCTTCATTTCTATATAAATATTGATAACCAGGAAATAAGTTTTGTAATCCATCACTTGTTTTAGATGACGCTGTTAACGTTATTAATGCTGGAACAATAAAACTATTTCACATTCTACCTCTAGAATTTGCAGAATTAGAAGGATTTGTTACATCAAATATATTTTCTGCATCTTGAGGAAGAATTAATCCTGTAACATCCTCCAAAAAAGAACTTAAAAAATCTAAAGATATTTGAGAAGGATCCATTTGTGCCAAAGTACCAAACAAATAACGTTTAATTGTTGTACTATCAGCATCCATTTCTTTAGTTATCTGTATAGTATATGATTCTGAGGGAAAATCTTTAAACAATGTAACTTGTGATTTGCCATGTGCATTTATTATGATTTTTCCAGAATCAATCACTAAATCATATTTATCAATTAATTCTTTTAATAATTGTGGATTGTGTCTAAGAGTATATACTCTATTTTTAACAACTTTTTGTATATTATAGGTTTGTCTATCAACCAAATCAGATTGTAATAACATTGAGGTAAATCGCATAGCATAAGCTCCAGACTCTTTAGAATCCGGATCATATTTAATACGATACGCCATATAAGCATATCTTACCGATGTTATCATTTGATTTAAGAATATTTTTTTTACTTTAGACTCTAAGTTAGAGTTAAATATATTATCTAAAATACCTCTAGTTAAAGATTTTAAATTAGCAGAAATACTAGGTTCGTTTGCAAAAGCTTCTAATAATTGTACAATTCCATACTTTCCGTCTATAGATTCATCTATACCAAGATATAAAGCTTTTTGTAATTCATTATTTGCTGTAGATTCTACTCATTCAATTAATCTTCCAGCAACTGCTTGAAATCCTTCAAAACCAATTCTTTTGCCATCAGCTTTGAAATAGTTTAATAACAATTTAACGAAACTACTAGTATAGTCTTCTGTGCCAGCTTCTTCAGAATAGCTTGCAAGTCGATCTTTATAATTAAAAGGACTATTACTAATGTACATTTCTTTACCAAGAGTATTAGAATGTACAAACTCTGGCTTAATTGCTATAAAACTTATTTCATCTGAAATAAAATGATCAAAATATTTTAACTGTATATATGCTTCAAAAGCATCTTCAATTTTAGAAATATCTTGATTTTTAATTCTACTCTCAAATGAAGCTAATATACTTTTTACCGATTTTGTAAATTGCGCATCTGACTGAAAGTCTGAAATTTTTAATCCTGGAGATAAAAAATTTAATATTTTATTAAATAACTCTAATTTATACTCATATAGATTTTTATTTACATCTTTTGGATTTATTAATTTGCCATCTTGGTCAAGAATACATTTTTCAACAATAGTATCTCTAAAATGTTGCACACAAAGATCATATGTTCCACGTACGCCTCCATTTTCAACCACATCTGCATATGATGTAAGTGGAACAGTATCATCAATAGTTGCATAATCTGGAATACTACTTTCCAAAATATCCAATTCTGATTCTATATGATTGTCAAAATTAAATAAGAATTCAATAATTTCATCTAAATCCTTTGTTCCTAAATCAGGATTGGTTTGATCCAAGCTAATGCCCCGTAATAGGGCATTAGCTGTTTCAGAATCAAACCTTGAAGTTATATAATCTACATAATTATTATTTAATATACTTTCAATTACACCGTCAAATTCATCTTGGGTGTATTTATTTGTTCCACAATTTGCCATTATATTTTACAATATTTGGGTTGTTTTTTATTATTAAGAATTGCCAATTCTTCTAATAAGTTTTTAGGTTCTCCATTTACTGATTTTGCAATATTGATTAAGTTTACACTAAGTTTTAACTGAGATGTTGTTAATTTTACACCATCTATTTTACATTGAATCATATTTACATAATCTTGTAAGGAAGGATCCAAATTCTTTATTTCTTCCAACCTATTTAAAAAATCTTGTTTTGAAAATTCAGTTCCATCATCTGCAAATAAATCTATCTTTCATTCTCCAGATAAATTTTCTAACTTTGCTTTCATGTATCTTTTTCCATCATATAGTATTTTTGCATCATTTCCATCTATTGTTACATTAAATTTGGAGAATTGTAAATCTTTATTTGTATTTAAAATCTTATTAATGATTAAATCCTCAATATCTCTGTAATTAACTAAAACAAATTGTCCTTTATCATCTATTTCTATACGAATAGATGATTTTAATGTATCTATTTCATTTTTTAAATAGTCGTTAATTACAGCTACTGGATCATCAGCTTGATTTAAATTTTCAATTACATTTTGCAAATTTACTAAATTTTTCTCAAATTTACTTAATAATTTTTTAAATTCTTTTTCAAAATTTACGAATTCTTCAGAATTTGAAAAATACAATTCTATATTATTTTTTTCTTCTCTTAAATCATATTCTCTTCCATCGATGATTATTTTTTTGTCTTTAAAATCAATTGTTGAAATTATTCCACCATGTAATTCATTGTAATTAGATGTAATTTTTCTTAAAAATTCTAATGACGCCAAACAATTGCCTATAAATTTTCAAACATTTGCTTTTTTGTTTATTTTAAACTTTCCATCAAAATAAGGAGTAAACAAAGACTTTTGTTCTTCAAAAATATTGTTTGCACTAATTGTCTCTCTATGTAAAGATAAATCTTTATCATCAGTTCATTCTAACTCAATGGATTCTAAATTACCAGCTTCATCAAAAGTTTTATTCACAACATCACAAACATATTGAAGTCTACCTTCTTTTCGTGTAATTTTACCACTATTATCTATAAAATATAGAATTTTATTTCCAGTTAAATCAAATTCTATATATCCAAATAAATTTAAATTACTATTTTGATATAACGGAAAATTAGAAGTAATTTCAACTCTTTTAGGTGTTGTATTACCAAAAGCTTTTTCAGATTCTATATAAGCATATATCTTACCGTCTCTGGTTTTTGATGCACCCCTATATTTAAATGGGAAAGTGATTCCGTCTTTTTGTAATTCATAATACAAACCATCAACTCCTTCAACGTTATAATTTTCACCATCAATAGATATATTATCAAGAACAACTCTATTGTGTAAATCAGAATATTTTATATTACTATTTTTATATTCTTTAAATAAATCTTGTAGAGTTTGATCAACATCATCTACTTTTATAGGTATTTGTCTAGTATAACTTCCAGATGTAAAATAAAATACAATTTCATTATCATTAGATATTGATACTTTTACTAATTGTTCTCTTGTATCTAAAACCTGTTCATTTTTTTCTAAGAAATCCCGTATATTATCATTCAAACCATTTACTGGATTACCTTGAGAATCAACAAATGTTATATTTCTTCCATTAACATTTATTGAAACATCGTTAGAGTTTGTTGGAGTATATAAACTACCATATTTTTTTCGTAACTCAGACTCATTTGTAATCATTTGCACATTAACACTGAATAATGGAGTAAGTATGCCAACAATATCTCAAGATAGATTATTAAAATCAACATTTCCTCTAGCCCATAAGTCTTTATACAAGGGATTATTGTTCTTCTTAATTTGTCTATAAATTCCATATTTAAAAATAGTAGAATTTTTAATAAAACGTTCTAAATCTTGAGCTGTAATATCAGTACCCTCTATTAATTTTAAAATATTACTCTCAAAAGGAGGATAGAATTGAATTTTATCACTCGATTCCTCTTGAATACCAGTAGCTAAAGAAAAGCCAATGTCTCCAGTTTTAAGTAATTTTTTAATTTCATCATCCGCTCCATTAAAATCACTTCTAACAGATTTGATTTCGTTTTTAATTGTTTCGTTATTAAATAATTGTTGAATTATATTAAAAATGCTGAATTTAAACTCTCCATCAGTTTTTATAATATCTGCATAATCAAATGTAGTTTTATATATTTTTGATGCATCGCCACTTGTTTCATTTCCACAATAATAAACATCAAATTGATTAAGATTGAATGTTGGAATAATATATCAATTATAATCATTTTTTTGAGCATCTCTAATAGAAAATCTAAATCCTTGTCTACGAAAATCAGCACCATTTGTTCTATTAGTATAAAAACGAATAAAATAAGTTAGTATATTTTGTGTAAATTGTGAGTAAGAAGAATTCTTATCTTGAAAATATGCAAAAAGAGCAGTAATTAAAGAATTAATTTCCCTTCCATACAATAATCCATATTCTTTTCTAACTTTTGCAAAACGAGCTGCATTTTCAGCAATATTTGCACCAGTATCTAAGGTTGTAATAGATTGAAAATCCATTCTTACTTCGTCTTCTGTCTTACCAAAAAAACTAGTAATTTTAGCTAATTCCTGTTGTTTACCAGTTGGAGGTATACCTTCATTTAAGAAATTTTGAATTATATTTAGGACATTTAAAAAGTCTCCAATTTCTATATCTTCTTGAACACCAGCAATAGAATATAAATCTGGATTGTTTTTTAAGAAGTAAGTAATCACTCCACTTGAATCATCTACTTCTGGATTAAATATAGACAAAATTTCCTCATCTGTCATTCCAAATTCATGTAAAAGTAATGTAAAGGCTTTTCCAACACCTTTTATAAACATTTTATTTCTGTAAATTTGATCGTCATAATTTGGATCCTTTGCAGTAAATATAGCTGTTATTGGATCACCTTGTTCGCTACCAACATATATAGATTTTGGAAGAATTGATTTTACTCCACGTCTAGATTGTCCTCTACTTGTAATTGGAATTATAGGTGTTTCTTGCTTACAATGGAATTCACAAAAACCTTCTATAGAAGAATTAGTAGTATCTGGTTTGTACATTAATACTGGTAAAGCATATCCTCCAAAACAATAATAAAGTAACATCTTATCTTCAAATTTCTTTTTAAAGAAGATATTTTCTTTATTTTCCAAAGCTATTTTCAATGCGTCTATAACTCTTCTACAGTCTTCTCCCGCATCACTTATAACATTTAATCTTAATTTTGTTTTTCGTTTTTCTAATAACTTTGCTCATTCATCAGGTTTATGATTTACAAAAATAGAAGAAAGACCCTGTAAGAAAACTCTTATATCACCAATATATTCTTCATTTCCATTTACAGTTTCCATCATTCCAGATAAATCTCCAAAATCCGAAGTTTCATATAACCAAGAAGCATAATATTCTGGATCGATTATAGGTATATCTTCTAGCAACAAGTTTTTACGCTTTTTAAAAGCCTTTAACTTTTCTCCATGAAGTCCTTCACCAAGTTGTTCATCTCCGGATTCATTATTTTCTGTAATAACTGTAGGTTCTTCAGAATCTATTTCCTTTTCTATTTGTTCAATAACTTCTTCTGTAGTAAGTTGATGTTTATTTACATCAGTACCATCTGGTATAATATCATCATCTGGTTCAACTCCACCATCTACATCTGGTTCTTCAGAATTTTCTTCTGTTGGTTCTGGAATGGAATTTGCAGCTTCTAACCAATTATTCTTATATTCTACAGCGACAGTATCACTTGCATTATATTTTGTATTAACTGCTGCAGAAGGATCTGAATTATCAGAAACTTGTAACAAAGTTTTAAGACCAGAAGAATTATTCATCAAAGTACCTTTTTTAGCTCTAGTCAAAAGGGTATAAAATGATTGTAATGTTGTAAATTTAACTTTTGGATTATCATCAAAATTATAATTTAATACAACATAATCTGGTTCAGAACCAGCTACATTTCCAGCTACATCAAATACAATTCGGCTATCATCCTTGTATTTTTCTCGCAATGCATTAAATGTACCATCAGGAGTAATTATGGTAATAGTATCATTTTCATCTAGGGATCTAATCATATCTTCTATTGCAGAATCATCAATAGTTGATATAATATGATCTCCATATAATTTTCCACTATCTGGATCTTTAAAATACTTTAACACAATTGGGCCTGTTGGATTTTGTTGGACTATTGTAGCTTCTCCAAAATTAGGATTTTCTTTCTTTGCAGAAACTAATTCGTTCACAACGTTGCCAACATATTCATTATTTAACGATTTACCAACGTTAGCATCCCGCATTGAAACAGTTAACTTAGTAGAAAATATACCAACACAATCATCAATGTTTGCAGATGTTCCATTAGAAGTTTCTCCACTTTGCATTAAATTTCCAAGACCAACAATATGAATGTTTTGTTCTTTAGCTGCAGTACATATAGCTTCTCATACGCCTTCCTTAACTAAAGTACATTCGTCAATAACTAAAATTTTCTTTTTTGAAGATTCAGAAAATAATTGTGATAAATTTACTTTCTTATTTTTATCTTTTCATGCATAAGAGTGAAATCCCTTTTTATCCAAATATTTATCTTCAGAATATTCTTCGCCAAGAATTTTAGACATTAAAGAGTTTATATCATAGGTATGATCAGAATCTAATCCCAATGCATCCGCTCTAGCTTTAATTTTTGAAACACCTATAACCTCAGTATCATCAAAAAGTGACGTTGCGGTATTAAACACAATCGTACTTTTTCCTACACCGGCATATCCATCTATAATTATAGTATTATATAATTTAGTACGATCTTTTAGATATTCTATGTCTTTTTTAAGATCCTCTTGATTTACATCTACTTTAATAAGCCCGTTTTCTTCAGCATACTCGAGAGTATCGTTTATTCCTTCTATTGCGCCATTAAACAATTCTGGATGCTCTATTTCAGCAGCAATTAAACGTATTGCTAATTCTTGGCCAAAATATGGAAATTTTTTACCATCTTCAAATTTAGATTTTAATTTCCTAATAAGTTCATACGAATCATATCCAATTATACTTAAAAAATAATTAGAAATATCAAAATTACTTAAGCCATCTTCAAATTTTATAGATAAAATTCCATTTTTTAATTTTCAAGAATCATTAAATACATTAACAATATCTCTACCAACCTGATGATAATCAAGTTTTTTAGATTTAACGTGTTCATATATTTCATGCTCAAAATTAGCAAAAGCTAGTTGCATTTTTACTTGCCCATCTTTAGATTGATCATTAAAATCTAATGATAATAATCCAAGTCTTGTAACAGCCTCTAGTAAATCAAAGTCTCCCATTGCTTTTTGAAGCTGCTTTAGAGTATCAACTGATTCTCCATCTGCATCCTCTGCTTTTATGAGATCAACAATATGTCTATAAAAATTAGATCTAACAATAATTTGTTCTCTTGTTTTTGCATTAAGATTACTATTTGTAAGTTTTATCATAAAATCCATTTGATTCTGGAAGAACGATAGATCTTGTTTATAGATATATCATAAATCATTATTAATTGTTGGAAGAAGCTCATCTTTACCTTCAGTAGCAAGCATTTTATTAGTTTGCTCGTTTATTCCATTAGCTGCCGCTCACAACACACTTTGAACAATCGGCATAACTTTTACAGCTACTTCTAAATCTCTTTGTATATCTGGAGCTAATATAAATTCTGAAGCACGTGTCTTATTAGAAAGAATTCCTTTTTGAGCTTCTATTAAATCCAATACCGAATTTTCCTGCCCTGTTAAATCAAAAGAGATAATTTTAGCCAATTCTATAGCTGGAGATTTTGCTTGATTTCTAACTTCTTCAATGGTCTTTTGTAATTTTTCTGCAATTTTTAAAAGTTCATTTAAATTAAAAATATCTGAAATTTGTTTTTTAAAATCCTCAGCTACATTAGAAGATTCAATAAATTCTTTTAACTTTTGAATATCTTCGATAGCTTGTTCAGGTTCTGTATCTAATTTAGATAATATTGAATCAAACATTTGTTTAGCCGTATCTAAATCTGAACCTCTTTCTCTGAAAATATTATTTCTGTCTAAGAAATTCTGTTTATTTTGTTCAACATATTCCTGAAGTTCTTGTTTTATTTCAGATTGTCTAGTTGGATCTCCATTTTCATCAGTTTCTTCTTCACTATATGGAATTGTAATTAAGTCTGAAACCAATTCTCTTATGTGTGGATCTTCAACATCTGCAAAAATATTAGCATATTCAATATTGTTAAAATTATCAGCTTTAGCTACTTCGTCTGAAAGTTTTAATATTTGCTGTTCTTTAGCTAATTTTCTAACTTTTTTTACAACATCACCTTGTTTTGCAAGTACATCTTGAGCAATTCGTTTTAGTGCATATTTTACTCAATCGTCAGCACCATATGCTAATTGCTTTTCTTGATTTATACCAGTATAAAATTGATGTATATGAGTTAACAAGTCAGAATATATTTGTTCAGAAGAATTGCCTGCTCCTTTTCTAAAAGCATCATCTACAAATAAATGGAATGAATTTGTAACGTTTTTAATAATGTCTTGCAACTTACTTTCATCTACATTTTCTGAGTTAGCTCAATCAAATAATGCTTTCATGTCTGTTCATCCATCCCTATTTAAGAGTATAGATGTATCCATAGAATCTGGATCTTCAAGATAACTTCCAACGGTAGTAGGATTTATTCTAGATGGACCATATTCTGTTTGTTGTTTTTGAATTAAAGGTTTTGCTAAATCAACGGCGTGTTGATATAAAGTATTTGCAGCTTCTAATGCAGCAATTCCTTTTAACTTAACATATTCTTCATAGTCTTTATCAATTATTTCTTTTAATTTTTCTCCTGCTTCAGAATATGTTGTACGATATTTTCAATACGCAAAAGCTTCCTTATCTAAAGTTGTATTACCTTCTGCAGTCATCAAACTAGAGACCAAATGGCTATGTGCTGCAAAGTTTGCATATCTTATATAATAAGAAGCTGCTTTTCCATGTTCAATATCATCTAGTTGCTGTTTTAAATCTTTCTTTTGTTTTTCAAGTTGTTTAATAACAGAATCCTTTGAAATAATAGATTCTTTTTCAGATGAACGATTATCTGGCAAATTACGTGTTAAATCAATTTTTCTTGCTTCTATTGCTTCTTCGGTTTGTACAATATCAAGCATTTTATTACCAACATCTGTGAGAACAATATCAGCGAATCCAGTTTTTTGAGCAAATTCATCAAATGGTAAAATACCGTGTCTTTTCATATAAGCTTCTTCAGAAAGTCCTTCTGCTTCAGCTTTAGATTTTATATCGGATTGAATTTGTTTTAAAATTTCATTATCGCTCATTAATAAATTCTCGTCTTGCATTATATTCGCAAGAGTTTGAATTCTATTTTTCATTACATTGTAAACAAAATCATTTTGATTGGTAGAATCTCCAGATTCATTTCAAGTTCATATTTGTTTTGATTCGTCAGCTGGATCTTTGGTCCATTCACCACGCATTGCTAGATTTTTATTACCTAAAACACCATTATTATGTAAACGATCTAGTTCTTTTAAAACAGCACTTTCTCCATAAAGACGAATATTTTTAATAAGTTCTCCATTTAAACCTCTTCCTGTAATTGTTGATAAATCATGATTTAATAATTTAGAATGTCAATCCTCTACACCTTGAAAAACTGCACCACCAATAGCACCACCTACAAAAGCTGTAGTATATCGTTGAGATATATCGTTTCATGTAAGTCCGAAATCTAAATCGCTTTTAACATCATCAGATATATCAAATCCTAAAGATTCTAAAGCTAAAGATGTCAATTTAATAGCATCAAGTAAACCTTCTTCCATAGTTTCTTCAATACCCTCATTTAAAGCACGATGAATATAAACATTTCCAGCGTTGACAGAACCAGGAAGAGTAATATCCAACCCCTTAAATGGATCTATTGATTTGTTATTTCACGCTTGTTTAGTAGCATTTCAGACTGTTTTAAATAAAGACTGTGCCTCTTTTGTAGAAGTTTCTGGGCCAATTGTTAAAAGTTTAGGATTTTTAGCAGTTGCGTTCTTAATGGACTGTTCCATTATGCTCGCCGCAGCTTTACTGTTTTCTCTCAAGCTATTAGTAATTTCTGGTCTTGCATTTACTCATTTATTTTGAAATATTCAATCCTTAAAATAATCTTGATTCATTAATCCAAATAAAGCTGCTGTGTAAGCTAATGAAGCAACTCCTGCAGACCTATCTGACATACCTCCATTTTTAAAAACATCTAATGAATCAACGGATGAAGTTAATGCCATATACCCTAAACTTAAAGTTTTAAATAGTTCAGGGTTTGCTTGAGCCGCATCTAACTTTAAAATTTCAGGAATTCTAGTAAAAGTTCGTTGTTGGAATAATTGTTTAGCACTACTTACCACCATATCACCAATGTTTTCCATACTCCATTGATGATCCATACTATATCTAGATTTAGAAGTATCGAATTTAGAAAAGAAGGCTTCTCAATTATTCATTGTTTGTCCAAACTCAGTATTATCAGTATCGTCTGTAATTATTCCATTTATCATTTTAGCTACAAATGGAAATGATTTAGCTAAATTATATACAGCACCAATAGCACCAAAGGTCGGACCAATAGATGGAATTAAATATGGAGCAAGAGATACTAATGTTTTAGTAATAGTACCTCCTACACTTTTATCTAAACTATCATTATCAAAGAAATCAATTTTATTTAATCAAGAATCTTCTTTTGTCAAAGTGTCTGTATAATGTAATATTTCTTTGCCTCTAATTGATTCCCCATCTTTTAATTCACGATAAAAAGGATTTCCTTCATCATCTAATAAATAATTTCCTTCATCATCCTTAGCTAAAGCCATTGGATTTCTAAAGAGTCCTTTTATTAATCCACCTTTATCGTTTGGAGTTCAATCTAAAATATTTCCATCTGCATCTCTAACATAATTTTCCTGTGCAACTTCTCTAATATCGTATCCCTCTTTACCAATTTCATATAAGTTTCCAAAGCCTCTTTGGTGTCGCCATGGGTCGTTTGCTTGAAACAATTTAGTACTAGTATCTCTAATATTTCTATTTTCGGTCTGTTGAAAATTTTCAGGAGCTCTAGATATATTTTTAACCAGGGTTTCTAAAAAATCCGTTTTCGCCCAATCATTATATGATCTACGCGCACTTTCATAAAATTGATCAAACGCAACATCATCAAAATCACCAGAAGAGTTAGTAAACGCTTCTTGTACTTGTTTAATGTCCTTATAATAATCCTTATCTTTTAAACCAGTATTATCTGGTGTTAAACCATAAGTATAAAAGTCCATTAATGTAAAGTTATCAGGTGCGTTAAGTTGCGCTGCTAAAAAATCGTTTTGTTTTTCCATACTACTTTTTTGTTCACTGACCTAATTGTCGATATGTATCATAATTTGGATCTTGTCTTGCTTGTCTTTCAGCTTCATTAAGAATATTATTTGCAATAACTTTTGACGATATGTTAGTTAATGATTCTTTTGTAACAGGTTGATTTTTTGTAGAATTATATGCATAGAAAGAATCTGGACAAGGAATAAAAACAATACCTTCTCAAAAATCACGCTTACCTGCTTCTGTAAATCCTCCATTTGCAATAACGGAATTCTTTTTAGCATAAACATCGTTATATTTTAACGCATTGTTGTATCCATCTCGTAAAGTTTTCCCTTTCGCTTTATCAACTTTAGATAAAAATTGTTTATTATCATCTGTTAGTTTTAATGTATCGTCTCCAGCATATCCAGAAAATGCTAAAAATGGCATTGTGTCTCTTAGTACAAATGATTTTCCATCTTCTGATGGGACAATATCTGAAGCTAATAAATGGTGTTTTTGCAACAAAGCATTTCTTTCAGTAACACTTAGATTACCTTTTGCTTCTTTCATGTATTCATTGAAATTCTTAATTTTCTCAAAATCTGGGACATAATGACCATTTTCATTCCTATAAGGAAGATATACTTTTGTAGTTAAACTTTCTCCTCCGTTTACCAATACTGCTGGTAATTCAGAATAATCTAATAATTTATTTCCAAAAGTAACATCTGTACTTCTAACACTAGTTGCTAACGCACTTGATTTTTCTGTACCACTAAAAAGAAGAGTTTGTAAATTCATTTGACCTATAGGTAATTGCTCCATATTAAGCATTGGACCAAAATCAAGAGCCTCAACTTTATAAGTTCCTTGTTCATTAATTTTAGCGGCGCTAGGCGTTAATGCAAATGATATTGGCATTCCCTGACCTGTAGCAAATCGTATTTGATAATTATCTTCAGCTTGTAATTTCTCTTCACTTGTCTTATTTGGATCAGTATCATATCCAGCAGCTTTACTTGCAGAAGCATCATAATTAATGTCCGTTTTTGTACTAGTATCTCTTAATACAATGTCCTGAATCATTAAAATTGGATCTGTATTAAATATAGCAGCATTTGCACGTAAAAGATTACGCATATTCTGTGGTAACTGTGTATAAATTGCATTTCAAGCTGGCTGCAATCCTTCCGATCTATCTTTTTGTGAAAGCTTATACACTCCTTCTGGACCTTCTACCATTAATGCTTGTAACACTTTATTTGCACTAGGATTCTTAATATATGCGGATGTTTCAGCACTTCCTATTTTTGATATGATTTTTGCAATCTCATCTTGTACACTAGACATTCCAACCATATTTTCAAGATCGTTCATAATATTATCCTGAAAACCAAATTGTCTTTGACGCATAGAAAGAAGCTGAGAATTAGAAATTGGCACGTATTTTTCATGGTCAAACTCAGAAATATCAATTTTCTTCATTTCTCCATCCTTGTCATAAACATACATCCTACCATAAGCATCTAATGCAGCATCTGCACCAGCGTTTTGTTGAGCCATTCTCTTCACAATTTCATCAGATTGTGCTTTATTGTACTTTGCTTCATTCACCATTCCAAGAATCTGCAACATTCCAGGCATAGCCGCACGATACGATTCAGTACCACCCAATCCAGATAAAGATTGTGTTTGCTTTTGGAATCGTATTAATCGATTATAAATCTGTTGTATATCACTTGGAAGAAGGTTTTGATCTTTCATTAAAGACAAAATTTCTTTATCAAGCGGATCTATTTTAGATTCTTCCGAAGAACTGCTAGAAGAACTACGAGTAGTTGTAGTTCCTTGTGCTCCAGGTATAAAGGGGGTGTATATTAACCCACCCCCTTGTTGATATAATTTCAATTTCATTACTTTAAAGCTCTTAATAAAAGTTTAATTGCATTATCATTTAATTTAGCAATTTTAGCATGCGCCGCTTTATTATTATCAATTCAAATGCGTTCATCTGGTTCAAGAGTATATCTTGTGTTACCATTTACTCTACCACCTTTTTTATTAAACAATACCGGAAAATTAGCTCTACCACGTAATTGTGATAACTGAATTGCATCACTCATATCTTTATAACGTTTTTCAATCATCATACGATTGTTAGCATATACAGTAGGATTAACTTTTGCTAAATAGTTTCTGAAATCCCCATAATCATACTGTTGCTCAGGTGTTAATGTATTTCATTTATCTCAATCCGTCTGTGATAAATTAGCAAGATATTTGTCAAATCCAGCATTTAATTTATCAGCATATTCTTTTGTATTAATAGCAGAACGATATTGTTGATCCTGAGAAAGCCTTGCTTGAAGTTCGTATAATGCTTGTTGTATACTCGCTTGCTTTTCAGTTTCTTTTGCTGCTTCAAATTGATTTCTTGCCATTTCTTTTGCATCTCTTGCTTGAGCATTTTGATAAGCAATTCTATTATTTTCTTCATTAATGGAATTTCTCAATTGTGCATTATGTAAATTAGTTTCTCATTCAAGTTGAGATTGTCTAGCAGTATTTTCTCTTAAAGCGTCCATAACTCTAGCGTCATTCTGCATTTTTAAAGCGTTGTTTTGAATATTATCGCTAGTTGTAGCTTTTCTTCAATTACTAAGTTGCTCTCTAAGAGAATTTGCTTGTGCTTGCAATGCAGGACTATCTGATCTAGCTAATTCTACATTTAAATATCCTTGTTGTGGAGCAGCAGTAACTTTTGGTCAACGTTTATCAGCACCACCTAAAATTCCAGCTAATCTTATTGCGCTTATTGGAAGTTCAGGATTAAAAAGTCTATTGTTACCGTCAGTAATTTCTGCATCTAATGGTGCTCCGCCTGGTCCTATAACTCCAGAACTTACCGATTTAGTAGTAGATTTTATAGTAGGATTATTAATTTGTGTATAATCTGAAATAGAAATACTATTACTCGAATTAGGATTTCATGTTGGAGTGGTTAATTTAAAATTCTTCATTCCAGCCAAAGTTGTTCGTCCAGCAAGTGAATCAGATGTTGCTAAACTAGTACTTTCAGGTTTTCCAGTAATAGGATTGATTCTAAATTTCAAGCCGTTCTGTGCTTTAACTATTCCTCCTTTCTTTGCAATATATGGAGCATAAGTTAAATCAGAAACAGGTATTTCTGGATTATAATCTGGTAAAATAGGATACGTGTAATCAGTATGTGTATGGAAAGGCGCTAAAATATGAGGAGCCATGGGCCGTCAGGGTGACGCATAAGTAACAGTTTCAGTAAATACAGGTTTACCTTGTGCATCAAAAGCAAATGGTCTATCTGCAGAAACTCTAACTTTTCCAGTAAAATTACCTGCTTCATCATTTATTGCACTACGAAGTTTACCAGATTTTCTAGTTTTTTCTAATGCAGTATATTCTTCAGCCGTAATAGGTTTTTGAGAAACATCTCCCTTACGATAAAATGTACCAAATTCATCTTTATAATATTTAGCACCAGGAGTTGTACCAGGAGCTTCAGCAATATCTTCACGAGTTCACATTGTACCTTTTCTACTTTCTACTTTTGTAGGATTTTCTCCTCTAAGTCTAGCTAAATAAGCAGCTCTATCTTCTCCTTGCCCTCTTCATCATTTACCAAATGGAGTTTCCGCATTTATTTCTGTAGTGTCTTTACCTTTAACTTTTGCAGTATCAAGAACCATCTTGCCATTTTTGCCACGTATACCTTGTCAAATTGATTTTTTCTCTTTAAGTAGTTTAGAAGCATTTTCAGCAATTGCTTCATCAGATGCATCTGGAAATAAACGTTTAAGCTCAGTTTTAAGAGCCTCTTCTTGATTAGAATTACTAGTTATACGTCTAATTGCATTTTTATCTAATGTTTGCTCTTTATTTCCAATTTTTACTTTTTCCGTAGTAATTTTTGTAGTTTTTGTTGTTTTACTTGATTTTCCAAAACCACCCATTCTACTCATTGCAATACCAGAAGTGACGGCATTAACAACTAAACTAAGATCTCTAACAGTTCATTTTTCGCCATTTGCAATCTTTTTAGCAGCAGTAGCAGCAGCGTCGCCCATTCCAGCAAGAGAAACAAGTTTCAAAATAGTAGGAAGAGATTTACGAATTGCCCTAGCTGCCTTTCCAGCAGAAGCAGCATCTCCAATAACGGGTATTATACCAACAGCATCCATACTTAAATTAGCTGCGAGATTTCATCCAGCACCTTTATTTGTATCAGGATTAGCTTGATGACGAAGTGTATCAGCTCTAAATCTTGCAAGAGAACCAGCTGCACCAGCTAATGCGCCTCCAATGTTTGTTGGATCTGCTAACATAATACCAGTTGCTCCTAAATCAGCAACTAATGCTGCTACATCGGCACTATCCGCTTTAGTTCAATTAGATTGATCAATATCAAATAATCCTGCTGCATTTGCTGGATTTTGTAATTTTATATTAACTTTATTAGAAGTAGATTTTGCATTAGTTGTACCTCCAGACCTACCACCATTAGCAAGTTTTTCAATATAATTGATTTTGCCACCAAGTTTCCTAATAGG
>AUXO012142806.1_pt1 | contig 33185 bp, 31 predicted proteins | sample 768731 | NCBI WGS metagenome assembly AUXO01 (sample SAMN02715735, study PRJNA202380) | gut metagenome | biome: sheep rumen | host: Ovis aries | place: New Zealand: Palmerston North
TTCCCATCTTGACATTCATTCTTGGAAGCATATTGTCGTCTATTTGAACTTCAAAGTTGTATCCAAGTTCATCAAGTGCATCCTCTATCTCTTCAAGACATTTGTCACTTTCTATATTTCTGTCGTTTTTGAAATCTGGTTTCTTATATGGATTGTTTTTTACACATTCCAATGCCTCTTCATATAAACTTTTATCTACTGGGTTTTTATCTGGTGTGGTATAATCTCCGGTTTCGAGTTGTTTTCTTAACTCCAATCCTTCAAGCATACCTTCGATTTTTTCTAAATAAAACTTAACTATGTAACAGTCGTCTTTTATTTCTTTGAACTCATCTTTCAGTTTTTCAAAGTTTTCCATTAGTTTGTTGTCGACATTTGAGTTTTCTATCTCGAGTTGTGGATAATATTTTTGACCCATATTCTTTGCAGACATAAATTTGTCAAACTCTTCTCTCAAATTTGAACAAGTCGTTGCAACATATTTTGTTCTGAACTTCTCTGTCAGTTTGTGATACTTCTCATCGAGCTCGAGAAGTTTCGATTTAACTTCCGGTGTCAATGTGTATATACTTTTTGACTCGAGAATATAATCGTCGAAGTTTAAAATATTATTCATTTTAATGAAGTAAATTATACATTATTTATGGGATTTTGTTATCTTTAGTTTATAAATATTAAACATATAAAAAGATGAAATTTATAGAAGACGATGTTAAATTTATTGAACAAGAACCTGGTATAGACGGTATGTTCAGAATGATGGAGAAGGCTGCTCGTATATGCTATAAGACAGAAGATTTGACAACAGATGATTCTGCACATAGGATAATCGAGAAAACAATAATACCTTCAGGACACACTTCTGTACTTGAATTTGGTACAGTATATCTTAAATATAATATCTTAAATATATTTGGGTATTTCAAATACATTCTTGACAGATATTCAAGAGTTAAATTTCACGGTGTCAATGTGTATGTGACGACAACATATCGTACTATTATGCAAGGTGGGTATAAAGACCCTGTTGAGGCAATAAAGAAAAATTTCGATAAAAACTGGAAGGATGATTTGAAATACTGGTGTGAGCCAACAAAGTATCACCATAAGAGATATTGTTTCAAGTTTGTTATGGATAGGGTTGGAAGTCAGTCTGTGGAGAGACATCGTGGTGTATGGGGTATTTCATATGCACAAGAGTCAACAAGATTTGTCAATTACAACAAAGACAAGTTTGACAAGAACATTATGTTTTCTCTTCCATCGAAGTTCTATGAGTTGATAGACAGATTCAACACAGAGGAAACAATCAAGAGAACTTGGCCTAAATACACATCACTTGATATGAATGATTGGAGTGTTGATGAAAGACTTTCGTTTTTGAGAACTTGTTCTGATGAATGGAATATATATGAGAAAGCACTGAAACAGGCAGAGAAGAGTTATATGATGTTGTCAGACTGTGGTTGGAAACCACAAGATGCACGTGGTGTATTGAATCTTGATATCAAGACTGAATTTATGATGTGTGCTTACAAAGAAGACTGGAAAATGTGGTTGTTCAGACGACTCGACAAACACGCTCATCCACACATCATCAGGTTTGCAAAAATGGTGAATGACATACTCGACAAAAAAATAAAAGAATAAGATATGTGGATAAAAAACTTTATTAGAGAATGTAAGGTGTGGAACGAAATCAGAAAGGTCTATAAGAAAAACAAAGAAGAGTTTTTGAATATGGGTCTTAAAATGGATTGGTTTGGTCACATCTATAAAGTAATCAACAGAGATGCAAGTATCCCTCTTGGTACTGCAGATGATGAAATTCTTCTACGTAAGGAATTGAATGATATTCAAGAGTTTCTGGTTAAACAGAACATTGTTGATATTCTCGCCTATGAACTCAAACCACAAGAAGAAACATATGTGAATGAAAATGGAGAAGAGGTTTATGAAAATGCCTATCTTGTTTTGTTTACACCAGCATACAGACTTGACAAGCAATATGTAACAATAAAGAATATTCTCATTTTGACATTCTTTTTGTTACTCATTGTTGGAGGTATAATATCGTTGTTTCTATGGATATAATTAAGGAACTCGAACTTGAAAAATTCAAGAAGACAATAATACAAAGAGTCGAAAATCAAGAACTTGATTTGGTTTTCGACCCTTTGTTTGGTGTTATATGTGACAGGGTTACATATGAGAAAAATAAAGGTATAATTGAATGGAATTGTGCCATTTGTGGTGAAAAAATATTCACAGACAAAAGAAGAAACGATGTTGAGAACTTTGTCTGTGAAAGATGTAAAGAAGTTTATAACAATAATAGTGCAACAGTTGATAGACGGATTATGGAGTCGAGAACTAAAATGTTTAAGATGATGGAAAACACTCTGTATGACGAACTTGAAACAAAATTAACATCTTAATATGGCTTATATCGTAAAACGTTCTAAAAATACAAATACATATACAACAGAATCCATCGGTACATATGATTCTGTACGTGAAAGTGACAGTAATACCATATCAACTATGGGAGAATATACATATTTTGTCAATATACCAAGACGATGTTCAAGATGTAGAATGTATAATTTGGAACCAGGAACTTGTAAAAAGAAAAAGGATTGGAAAACTTGTAAAAAGAGTTACAGTATAAAAAAGAAAAAATGAGAGTGTTTGGTTACACAATTTTAAAGAAAAAAACTGTCGGTCACGGTATGCCACACTGGGATGAATATTATGAGGAAGAAGTGACGACAAATATCGAAACCCGTATATTTGAATCTGAAAAAAGACGGGATGATGAACGAGAAAAATCAATTAAAGAATATAAAAAGAAATATAATGGATATTTTGCACCGAGTGTTGAATCATTTGTTTTCGAGTCGGAAATCGAAAAATAAAAATATAGAGTTGAAATTTGGAGAAAAATACTTATTGAATAGTAACAAGTATTATTTCTGCATTCCTATACAGAGGGGTGTAAAGTTTAGAGGAAATGTTGCTGTTGAATTTACATCTCGTGCCGACACCAAGAATGGGATATGTTTTGGAAAACTTATAGATATAGGTGGGCAGGATTATGTTACAGACAACGAGATAGAGTTTTATGAGAATGACGTTATTGAACCATACAAAATGAATGTTGTTCCATTTTTCTATATGGATTTTGTTTATGATGGAAAAAAACAAGTATAAAGCAATAGAGTTGTTCGCTGGTATTGGTGGTTTCAGAATCGCTTGTGAAAATCTTGATATAGAGACTGTATGGGCAAATGATATGGAATCAAATGCAGTGAAGGTTTATAAGGATAATTTTGGTGAAGATTCTATTGTACAAGGTGATATAAACACACTTCTTGATAAAATACCTGAACACGACATATTAACCGGTGGATTTCCTTGTCAACCATTCAGCAGAGCCGGTAAAAAGAAAGGTATAGATGACTATCGTGGAACTTTGTTTGAAACAATTATAAAAATCGTTAATGAAAAGAAACCGAGTTTCTTTGTTCTCGAAAATGTAAATAGTATTCTTTTTATGCAGAACGGAAGACATTTCCGTACAATTCTGTCTGCACTATCAGATTTGGGATATAAGATAGAGTGGAGGGTTTTCAATGCAATGGAATTTGGTGTTCCACAACATAGAGAAAGAGTTGTCATTATTGGGTTAAGAGATGGAGATTGTTACGACACATATCTATTGTCAAACGATGTCGAGAAAATTTCACAATACGACATTGATATAATAGGTAGATATGATTGTTGGAGTGATATTGTAAAATCAAACAGCAAATTCAAAAATTGGGGAATGGCACAACGTGGTAGATTTGTTATGACTCAAGTTAATGAACATCCAGTACAAAATATTATGATGGACGACATTCTGCAGAATCCTTGTGATGTTTCTGAACGATATTACTCGACGGAAGATACACTGAAAAGAATAGAAAAAAGTGTATATGTCGATAAATTTTATAACGGTGTTCATATACTTTATAATCAAAACGGTGGTGCAAGAATGGGTTATACTATATTTGGAACAGATGGTGTTTCACCAACATTGACTGCATCAACAAGCAGACATTATGAAAGATATAAAATAGGTGACAAATATAGAAGACTTACGAATATTGAATATGCAAGACTTCAAGGTTTTCCAGACAACCACTGTAAGGCGGTTAGTGTCAATAGACAATATAAACTGTATGGAAATGCAGTACCACACCAAATTGTAGAATATGTTCTTTCAAGAATAATAAACGATAAACACGATAAGATACAATCGAATGTTATATCGCTTTTTGATTGAAATAAAAAGGGGTTCAAAAGAACCTCTTTTTTATTTTACACCATAAATATTGTACATAAAAGATAATAATATGAGTAAGATATTCAACGGTAATTATACAAGATTGGATGATGATGTTAGTTTCCAATTGGTGAGAACAAACCCAATGCTTACAACAAATACAAAGTTGATGTATGATGGTGAGAAAATGTATCTTGAATCGTATGATGCAAATCCAACCCTCGTTACACAAAAGTATAAGAATGTAAGTATAAAAGGGACATCACCGTTTAACAGAGATATTAGAAATTTCCTTATCGGAACACATAATTCGGCGTATGATGTTTTCCAAAAGGAATCTGATTTTTCTATATGTGACAGTTATGACAAACAGTTTGAAACCATGTATTGGTGTGGTGTAGAAAGTATCAACTCAAAGCAGTACCCACAAGAACTTGGTTTCATAGCGCCGTTGTATCTACGAAAGAAACTTCCAAACTATTTTGTCATATTCAAGGTTGATGGTCCAAGTAACTTCAATTTGACAATAGATGAGGAAACCGGTTTGCCCGTTGACGATGTTTTTGATTTCAATACTGATATTATAAACAATGCAAAGATAATAAAGAGTTTTGATTTGAGAGAAGGTACCGTAATCGGAAACTATATCAAAAAATATATTGAACAGACTGACTTTGAATTTGACAAATCAATCCATATAAATTTCTCAACCAACGAGATAACATACTATGGTATAGATAAAAAGTATGGTGTGTTGACGAAAAAGAAGGAAAACTTCAAGACAGAACTTCTTGAAAACGACAACACAATGATACATTCGGATGATTGGATTACAAGTGGTTTCAAGAGAAATAACTTGATTTTTCCATACATCATAAACTTTGAATTTTTGTTTGATGACGATGATACAAGTAATTATAAGTTTGCAAGATACTTTGGTATGTATTGCAATGATATAGACTTGTTTGAATTTGAGGCAAAGTATAGTGATGATAAAGTCGTTATGGAAAAACCAGAGGAGATTTTGAAAGAAACAATATTGACCGGTACTGAATATAGAAACATAAGAATCACTGTTGATAAGACGGAAGATTTGGGAAAATATGAATATGACAGAAATGACAAATTGTCATTCTATTATATTAAGGATAAAAATAATGTCTTACATCAAGTTAATGACATATATAACAACTATTTTGAAGCAAACGATACAAAAATCATAGAGATAACAGATAGAAAGTTTGATTTAAGTTCTATATGTGGTTTTGAGAAAGACAGTGTTTCTACATATTGTGAGAGATTATCAACAATAGGTAAATCTGAATTTTCATTCACAATAAACAAAAAGTTCAAACAAGGTGAGAAGATAAAGTTCTATAAAGGTGATGGTGTGTATGCTGAATTCACAGCCGTGACAAACGATGATGAAAATCCGATAGAACCCGGTAAGTATGTTGGTATGAAGTTTTCTTCGGAGGGAACTTTGAAGGAAATCACAAAAGCATTGTGTGATTGTATAAACTCGTTGGATGACGATATACATTTTTTCAACGCTTATTACAAAGATACAACCGTTGTGATAAGATGTGTGTTTTCAAATGAAAATGTAAATCTGCACTTCAATATTTCTGCAGACGATTCACTCATAAAGAACAACAGAATAAGAATAAACGGAAATACAAAGAACCTTGAGGGTGGTTGTGATACATACGGATGCACATTTAAAATAAAAGCAGAAGACAAAGCACAATTCACAAACAATAGATACTTGAAAAGTGGTGATGATGACAAATGTAATGCAAAGATAATTTCTTGTGTTCCATACATCAACTTGGATGATGTTGTCGATTATGACTATTATGAAGTCTCAACAGACGAAAACGGTGTGTTTGTTTCAATATCAAATACAAATATGGTTGAGATTGTCGACAGATTCTATCCGAAATTCGGTATTTTGAGTTTCTTCCCAGTCAAGGATTTTGATTTTGATATGATATTCTCAAACTATGGTAGTTATAAGGCATTTTCTGATGAGTGTAAAAGACTCGAAGAAAAGTCCAAGTCTGTGTTCTCTTCAGAAAACAGTCCTGTGAAATATGAGAGAACAAGTATAACAACAATAGCAAACGGTTATCTCAAAGATTGTGATGGAAGACCGATAGAAAGTGAATATGAGTATTTTATGGAAAATCTTATACCGGAACTTTCAACAGAAAACAAAAGTGTTCCTTCTATCAACAAATGGGGATATTATGATGAAGAGAAAGACAGTTGTGAAAACAACTATCGTTTGAATATGAGTAAGATTTTCGGAACAAGCAATCTTTCATCAAATACATTTACATATGAGTTCTCTATAAATGAACACACACATTCTATGCCGTATTATATGACAAGAAACGAGTCGTTGTGTAGTGGTGACAATTATCAGTATGTGTACGACTCAATTGGTTTGTATATATACACACCGGATGAGAATAGGACAATATACGATACATTTGTTGATAGATGTATCAGTGTCTTTATGGATACCGATGTTGATAATTTTGATAAGTTGTTCTGCAATAAGAGTGACAACAACAAGAGATTCAACAGAAAGTACTCGAGAATGAAATTTGGAAGTGACAACACTTTCTCATCAACTTTGTTCAGGGGTGTCAAATTCAACATAAAGAAGATAGTTGATGACAATGAGGTAAATGGTGTTGATTTCAACGATTATAAGTTCTCGTTCCTATATATACCTGTTGAACTTCCTTCAATATATGTGAGTAACAAAGTGTACTTTGTGAAGAACGATAAGTTCAAATTTATTGTTGGTTTTGTTATTGTCAATACTTTAAGTGGAGGTATAACAACAGACAACTATCAGAATAACGAGTATTATATGTACAACACATATGATTTCAACGATTTCTGTAAGGCATATATCTACGGTGGTTGTTATGGTTTGTTGTCGTTGCCTTTATACAATAACACAGAACACGACACTGTTACTGTAACAAATATGCCGATAGATGATGTTTTTGGTGTGAGACCTGATGTGAATGGTAGAATTGATATAAAACAAGTAAATGTTACAAATCAATCAATAAGATTGATGATGAACAATATAGATGACCCAGAGTCTATTAAAAAAATTGTTGTACATAACTTGAGTGGTTCAAGAAGATATGTGTATGAAGATGTTATCAACAATGACGGTATAGTTTATATATCAAACCGTATATCATCAACAAACATATATGTTGGTGATGGAATGTTCGTCGATATTGTGTTCAAAAACAAGATAGATGAAAATACTGGTGAATCTGTTGTATTCAAGGACTTTTACAGTGTATTCAGTTCTTTGTCTACATACAATATAAAGGAGAATATCAATGGTGACACTGTGATGCACGATGATGTTGTGACAAGCAATGTGAATTACTATTCCACAAGTAATGATGTGTATAAGATAAATGTTGAAGACCCAACATCATTTAATACATATGATATATTCACAAGTACACCACAAATCGTTCCAGAAAGTGGTGTAAGCACACCGTCTGCATCGGAGGTGACGTTGAAAGAAAACATAAACGAAATATCGTTGAAGACCATAAACAGATATTCAGGTTATTACAATCCTGTTTGTAATGATATTCTTGTATTTGACGACTACACCGAAGGTGATAAACTATTCAAGTTCTCAAACACAAGGTTTGACACAGATTACAAGGATATGTACGGTGGTTTTGGTGAAATAAAGAACTTGTGGTTCCATAAAGTAAATGAGGATAATCCGGATAAAATAATCACAATGATGAATCCTCTCTATCCAGCAATCGGTCAATTTGCCCTCGATTACAGAAACTACAATATTTTTGAAAGTAATTGGGATAAAAACTATTTCACAACACAGTTGAATATCACCGATTCAGAACTTGCACCCGGAACTGCCGGTTCTTTGAATAATGTGTCAATGTTCGGAAGCAAATATATACACGTTCCGGAGGAAATAACAATAGATACATTCAACACTTCAATCGACTGGAATGACGAACTTATCATCAACAACGGCAAAACAGATGCAGATGTTATGTGGAAAGAAGTGAATGGAAACACAGTAAGTTTCTATATGTTCATATATAACAGAATAGTGAGATATTTTGCAGAAGAGAGTGAATTGAGAAAAAGTTTTGAAAAGTATATAAATCCAAAATATTCATTTGGTGACAAGACAACGATAGAAGACGACATTAAGTCATACATTGAGAAGAATATTATGAAACTTTACTATCTTGATGATGTCAAGTTGTGGATAAATGGAAGAAAGGTTGGAATGCACGACAGTAAAATTGAAAATGACTATATCACATATCTTCCATACAACAACAAAGAAAAACTGAATAAAAACTTAAAGAAAGTAAGTACGTTCTCGATGAAGAAGATGACTAACAATCTTTTCGACAGATGTATTACATATAACTTGAAGAGTGGTTATAAAGAAGATTTCGGATTTAGTTTTACTATCAAGAAAATTTAAAATAAAAAGAGGTGGTTTTTACCACCTCTTTTTTTATTAAGAAACTTTGAAAATCCATTTCAAAACACTCGAAGGTACTTCTGGAACAGAAAGTGTATAATATGGAGTTGTATTTGTTTGACCATAAAGTTTAACACTCATTCTTGTGAAAATACCACTCATATCTTGTAAACTATTTTTGTTTGTCAGTATATGTTTTATTAGTTGCTGATAACTGTTCAATGTGTTACTTGGTCCAACTGGAGGAACAACCGGCACCCAAGGTAAATCATCATCACCATCTATTGTAATATCATAATCAACAGTTGCCACTTCATCATTACCAACGAACTGTGATATAGGTGTAATATAAGTTGGTGCAGAATATGATGTAGAACCACTACTACCACCTTTTCCATATTGTTCTGTAGATGCAGATGTATATGCAGATGAAGATGCAGCACCATTTCTCACAATAGTATCTATAAAATTGTATGTCTCTGATGATGTACCACTTGAAGCCGATGAGGTTGTTGTTGTTATATTGTTTACCTTTGTGATATCAAATACCGCTTGGTAAGCATTTGTCAAGTTTATCTTCACATATTTCAAAGAGTATGTTGTTTGACCATTGTTTGTTGTTGGAACTTTGTACTTAAACCATAAATTATTTCCACTTTGGTAGGAAGTCTGATTTGTATAGTTGGTTTCAGTCACTATTGGCATTATCAAATTGTTTGTAAATTCACACCAACCAGATGGTGTGGTTGCAGTCTTTGGATACAACATAAATGTGAATTTTGGAACACCCAATTCCATAACATCGTTACCAACCTTTGCTCTTATTGGTTGTGTGCTGTCAACATTGGATGTTATGTTTATTTTTTTACTTGCTGGATTTACCTTGAAAACATTTCCTATATTGAAACCATCATTTGAATTTATTTGAACAAAACCTAACGAGTTTAGTCCAGTAATCTTCAAATCGTTTGTTTCTATCGACGGTGATGTGACTTTCTGTGATGATGAGATTATACCCGTTGATGAAATCTTACCAGTGACATCAACATCATTGTTAAAATTTGACTTTCCGTAAATTCTCACATTAGTTTGGTCAAGAGATATTCTGTTTGCAGACCCGTTTCGTATGATGTTTATGTTATCACCGGTTATGTTTATGTTCTTTGATACAACACCGTTTCCATATTCACCTATTGTTATGTTTTCTTTTGATGCAAGTGACATATTCAACTCGGATGATATTGTGAATTCACCGTTGTCGTTACTTCCGTTTATTGCACTTTTCTCTCTGTCTCCGGATACAAAACCGATGCTTCCCCTCACAATACACAATGTACTTGATGGTGTTGATGAAAGTTGTCCTTCATTTGGTTTTGGGAGTATTATTTGTTGGAAAGGATTCCTCAATGTTAGACCATCTCCGTCGGCCTCAAATTGGTCTGATGAGGCATCACCAGGAATACCTTGCTCACCCTGTGGTCCTTGTAATGAAATTAGTGTATCACTTGTTATTACGGGAACAAATCCTTCTGATGTCTCTTCAAATTCAACAAATGCTGCATAAGCACATTCGTTTTGTACAAAGAAGAAAACAAAATCACCATTCTCTAAATCTTCAACGTTTGATAATGCTGCAGTTGCCTCTTCTGGACCAAACGGGACATCTGGTCTTATTGATACGAAATGAAATGTACTTCCACGTTTTCCGGTGGCACCAGTTGCACCATCTTGACCAGTTGCACCTCTTGGACCACCACCGTTCTCAACGATGGCTGCAAAATTATTATTGCATTTGTCCATAAACTGCTTTATATTGTCCGAAGTGAAAATTTCTTCTATGTTTATGTTTGACATTGTAAATATATTCTTTATATTTGTATTTATGGGTTATTCTTCTTTAAGGTCGAAAAAGGTTTCTATACCATCCATTTCAATTTCATTGAGAGTATCATCCCACCATTGTTTCATTTCTTTTGCATATAGTAGTGTTTTGAATTGAAAAATATCACTATAATTGAATAGTCTCATTGTTATCTGTTCACCGTAGTTGTCACCATATGAAAACTCAAATTCATTTCTTATTATATGTGCCTTACTTTCAAACTCCTTGAAAAACATATTAACAAGTGTATTCAAACAATCTTCCTTTTTTTCCTCATATTCATTATCACTGAAAAATTCAAGAAATTTATTGTAGAAATCATCTTCATTTACAAGCATAATGTTTGATTTACCATCCACAAAGACAATATCAACATCTTTTGAGATGTGTCGTAAGAATTTGATTATTGAATTGAAAAGATTTTCATTCATATCTTTTTTAAACTCATTTTTATAAAATTTTAAGAAATGATTGTAATCTGTTTCTATTTCCATATATCCATTTCCACACTCTATTTGTATTGCATCTTCATTAATATCATCATCTGTTCTAAAACTTATGTTTTGTGTTGTATATGATGATAAAGTGTTTGTAAATTCTTCGACAACATCGAGAAAATCCTCTTCGTCGTAATACATTGGGACGATGACATTACATCCCATAACATTGAGGTATTTTCCATCTTCGTTTCTCAATACTTTTTCAAAATATTCGTCTGTTATTTTTTTAAGTATTCCCATAATTTATTCATTTTCTTCAACATCGTATCCGAAATATCTTTTCGGTCCTTGTTTTTTTATTTCCGATAATGTTTTATTCCACCACTCTATCATCTCCCTTGCATATAAAAGTGTTTCAAATTCGATAGGAAGATTAAGGGTTGTTTCTCGATATTGGATTGAATGTAAATCGTCTGGTCTTATGTTTGCCTTTTCACCAAAATCTTCTAAAAAATAAGCTATCAAGTCATCATAGGCGTTTTGCATTTCAAATTCATTCAAATCATCACGATACAAAACATCGTCTATTTCACCTTCATCGGTTAGACGTATATAGTTTTTGTTATACTCGGTGTCTATGTCGACATCTTTCACAATAAATGTGAGAAATTTTATTATAGAATTGTATGTGGTTTCATTTGGTATGTCTTCTGTTGTCAGATAATCTTCATCTATTATTTCATCATATTTTGAGATACAAAGATGATATGAATTACCACATTCAATGATTGTGTTTTTTGATGTGTCTGTCTGTCTATACCAATATTCAGAAACAAATTCAGCAATATTGTCTTCTGTTAAAACGAGTTCAACAGATTTAAGAAAATCTTCCTCATCCCAATTCGGAGGAACTATGACATCACAACCGTGTACTGTGATTTTCTTTCCATCTTCGTTACGTACAATACTGCCGAAATATTCGTCTGTTATATTTTTTAAAATACCCATTTTATTTCTTTTCTTTCATTTTATAACATTTTTTGATGAAATCACACATATTTTTTGCATTTCTCAATCTGTTCAATTCAACGTTTAACATAAAGTCTTCAGTTTCTAGTAAAATTTTGTCTTGTGATGTTGAGAAATCACCAGATGATAGATTAAACCTGCTACAAAGTTCTTTCAATATTTTCGAAAGGAAATCCTTGTCACCCGGTATATTCTTCGACAATTCTATGTAGTTTAAGTTTCTATATTTTATAACTTTCACATCTTTCATAATGTGTTCAAGATATTTCACAATAGAATCGTACATCGTTTTATTAATATCTTCGTTAAAAATATTTTTGTAATATTTCACACAATTTTCAAATGAATATATGAACATATTCAAACCACCTTTACATTCTATATTTGTATATTTGTCTTTTTTGTCCTCATATTTAATGAAAATGTCGAAATAACAATAGCAGGAAATTATTTTTTGCACCGATTCTAAAAAATCTTTCTCTTCAAAGCTTAGTGGAACAACAACACGACAACCATCAACATCAAGAAATTTTCCATCCTCGTTTCTCAAAGTTTCGTTGAAGTATTCATCAGTCAATTTTTTAAGTATTCCCATAAAAACATTTTTGTTATGTTATTTATGGGCATAAATAATGAATATAAAGATATTTGGTATGAAAATTTTAAGACTTCCGGTTAATGAATATTGGTACAGATTGATTCTGTCTGGTGAGCTTACACACGATTACAGGGAAATAAAACCATATTGGACAAACCGTCTCGAAGGTAAAAAATATGATGTCGTCGAATTTTATCACAGATTTAAAAAAGACATACCACCAATAAGATATAAATTTGAATGGATAAAGAAAGGGCGACTTGTGAATTACAATATGGATGCCTATATAATCAAATTTGGTGAAAAAATAGAAGAGGAGTGATTAACTCCTCTTTTTTTGTTATATTTAGGTTACAAAGAAAATTATAGTAATGAAATATACAAAAGAAAATCCATTGAGGGTGTTCACAACGTTTAGTGGTTATGACAGTCAGTGTCTTGCTTTAAAGAAAGCGGGAATACCTTTTGACCTCATTGGGTGGAGTGAGATTGAAAAAAGGGCGATAATGGCCCACGATGCATTATTTCCAGAATACAAGGATAGAAACTATGGTGATATTTGTAAGATAGATTGGGAAAACGTACCAGATTTTGACTTATTCACATATTCATCACCTTGTCAATCATTCAGTATTGCTGGACAAAGGCTCGGTGGTGAAGAGGGTTCGGGTACAAAATCGTCACTTTTGTGGGAATGCAAGAAAGCCATTGAAATTAAGAAACCGAAATATCTGATGCTTGAAAATGTGAAGATGTTGGTTTCAAACAATTTCATACACACATTCAATAAATGGGTTGATTTTTTAAATTCATTGGGTTATATTTCAAACTGGAAAGTGTTGAATGGTAGAGACTATGGTATTCCACAAGACCGTAGTCGTGTTTTCCTTGTTTCTATTATGAATCCAGAAATGGACTTTGTATTTCCAATGGGTACTGGAGTAACCACATCAGTCGAAGATTATATGCTCACAAAGAAAGAACTCGGTGAAGACTTGTATAACAAATTGTGTGTCAATAAAGAAGTGGTCGATAACTATGTGAAATACAATAAACACTTTCTTAAATTTGCAGTAAAACAAAACTAATGATATGGATGTAAAGAAGGTAAAGAAAGGTAAGCAGAAACTATATGTGAATAATATTGTAAAGGAACACGATGAGGAATGTCTTGATGGTGAGAATCTTTTTGGTGAATCTTTAAATTCGATAGATGTCGGCAAGAAACCATATCTTATACAACTTGGTAATATGAGAATACCAAGAACAAATTTTGGAAACCCACAAGACGGTAGAGTTTATTCTGGAAAGGGAAGTTGTATTACATTGACACTCGGTATGCCACCGAAGATTTTAATCGATGATAATGGTGAGTATAAAGTAAGAGAGTTGAGTGGATATGAGTGTTTGACACTTATGGGTGTCACAAGGGAAGATGTTGATAAAATGGTTTCTGTTGGTTTGACAAATGGTCAATTGATGAAACTTGCCGGCAACTCAATTATAGTAGATATTATGAGTTCGTTTTTCAAAGAAATGGTTAAATGTTAATATAAAAGTATTATGAAAGTTTTTCTTGGAGGGACTTGCAATGAGTCCAAATGGAGAGAGAAGATTATGCCTCTCCTTATGTGTGATTACTTTAATCCTGTTGTAGAGGATTGGACGCCAGAGTGTCAACAAATCGAAGAGGATGAAAAGAACCTCTATTGTGATTATCATCTCTATGTGATTACACCGAAGATGAAAGGCGTGTTCTCGATTGCAGAGGTTGTAAATGATTCAACCAAAATTGGTGACAAATGTATCTTCTGTGTGACAAAGGAAGAAGATGATAATGACTTCCAGAAACACGAATTGAAGAGTCTTGATGCAACATCGAAGTTGGTTGCAAGAAACGGGGCAACTGTTTTGACAAGTCTCGATGATGTCGTTTCTTTCTTGAACGACCGTTATGTTGAGACAAATTGTCTTGGTGTGAAGATTATCAACAAGAGTAATTATCCTTTGCCGGAGTATGCAACAAAGTTGTCTGCCGGTCTTGATTTGAGAGTCAACACGGCTGGTCCATACATATTGAAACCGATGGAAAGATTTTTGTTTCCAACCGGTTTGTATATTGAACTTCCACAAGGTTATGAGGCACAAATCAGACCTCGTAGTGGTCTTGCTGTCAAACACGGTATCACTGTATTGAATACACCCGGTACCATTGATGCAGATTACAGAGGTGAGATAAAGGTATTGTTGGTTAATCTTTCAAACGAAGATTTCGTTATTGAACCAGGTGAACGTATTGCACAGATGGTTGTTGCAAAACACGAAAACGTCAATTGGATACCAACAGAAAGTCTCAGTGAAAGTGGAAGAAAAGGTGGTTTTGGACACACTGGTTTGAAGTAATATGATTAAAGTTGTTTTGATAATTTTTGGTATTCTTTTAATTGTCTCCATCGGATTTTGTATATATTATATAATACGGTGGAGACGATTAATGAAAGCCATCGGTGAAACTTCAAAAGAAGTATTTTTACACTGTATCGGGTTGGAAGTCGACTCGAAAAAAGATAAAGATAAAATGCCTAAAGGCATTGTTTACTATTTGGATTATGATAAAAATAAAAAATAGTTTATGGCAGTAAATAATATTGATTCTGTTCTTTGGACAGAGAAGTACAGACCTAAGTGTCTTAATGAACTCATTGTTCCGAAACGTGTAAAGGATATGCTCAGTAATGGTGTGGTACAGTCTATGCTGCTGCACGGTACTGCCGGTATTGGAAAGACATCCGCTGCAAAAGCAATCACAAAAGAGTTCAAACACAACACTCTTTATCTGAATATGTCTGAAACGACCGGTGTCGACACCATCCGTGAGACTATTATGGATTTCGCTATGAATACTTCCGTTATACATTATGACAACCCAATCAAGGTTGTTATTATGGATGAGATGGACGGTATGAGTCAGCAAGCATATAACGCCCTTCGTGCAACTATGGAAAAGTGTGCAAAGAATACACGTTTCATCGGAACTTGCAATTATCTTGAAAAAGTACCAGCACCAATTCAGTCACGTTTCCAACTCGTAGATTTCAACTTCACGAGTGAAGAGATGACCGAAATCAAGATGGGTCAATTCAAGAGAGTGTGTGAAATTTGCTCTAAAGAGGGTTTGAAGATTACAAAGGAGGCTGCATTGAAGATGGTGCAGACATATTTTCCGGACTTTCGTTCTGTTGTCAATCATCTGCAGAGGTATAAACTTGAGGGTAAAGAAACCGTCGATGTCGATGATGTAAAGGACAACGTTAGTGAATATGCAGAACTTTATGATATGATTCTTACAAAGGATGACCCCGTTGAGAATTACAAGTTTGTTATGAAGAACTATTCAAACACAGTGGATGAAACTATCGCCTCACTTGGTAATCCATTTATGCAATACATTATGAAGAATAAACCAAATATTGTTGGTAAAATTCCTATTATTGCAATCCTTAATTCGAAATATCAGATGAATTTGAAACAGTCAATAGACCCAGTTGTTGTTTTGTTAGCAAACATTTATGAGTTGCAACAAGAAATTCAGAAGTAATAATTTTAATGAAAGAGGGTGATTTTTCACCCTCTTTTGTTATTTTTTAATTGAACAAAAATACTAATTATAATGGGTGAAATTTATAGAGAGAACACTAATTTGAATAAAGAAACAGACGAAAACACCGAAACAAAGGAATTGTATGTTGGTGAAATAATGCAACCACCTACAAACAAGATATTGTTCAGAGATAAGGAAATCGAGAGGGTACAGAACATAATGGAAAAGTGTGAAAACCGTTCAGTTCTTCTTGTTGGTGACTATGGTTGTGGAAAACGTAGTGTTGTCGAGGGTTTTGTTGATAAGGTTGTAAGAGAAGGAATTGACTGCAGAGTCATTAACTTTGATTTTCTTTCAATCATTAAGTCAATCAATAATAAAAAAGAATTTGAAGAGAGTTTGAAGCAGATATTTGGTGGTATAAAGATTGATGAATCAAAACCAAATATCCTAAATATCAACAATTTCGGACATTTGGTTCATTATAATTGTTTCGAAAATTGTGGATATGTGTTCCTCAATGAACTTATGAACGAAATGGAGGAGTTTGGTGTAAGGGTTATCGCCACAACAACAAACAAAGAATACTCCGAACTCGAAGGTCATCTATCAAAGATTCTTGATTATTTCACTGTCATTAAATTAACAGAACTTACAAAGGAACAAACTATGGAAATCCTTAAAAACGAAATACCAGTTTATGAGGATATCCATAAAATAAAGTTACCGGATGGTGTTGAGAAAACCATCTGTGAAAATGCAGACACTTATATCAAAGGTTCTGTTTTTCCAAAGAAAGGTGAGAAACTTCTTGATGAAGTTTGTTCGTATATATCACGTAAGTATATGAACTATCCTATGGTAAAAGAACTCAGGGAAGAATGTGGTTCTTTGAAACTTGATATGGTTGAGTTTGTAAAGGTTGGTGATTACAACAAATGTGACGAAATCAATAAACGTATCGAAGAAATCAACAATAAGATAAGTGAGTTCAACGCCGAAAGGGATAGAATAGACGTAACGGAGAATGATATTCTTGAAGCAATCGGATTTGTTCTTAACATTCCTATGACTAAGTTGTCAAAGGATAAGACACTCTTCTTGAAGAACCTTCCGGATGAAATCAAGAAAGATATTATCGGTCAAGATGAGACAGTCGACAAGATTGTCAAGAACATCAGAAGAAACCAACTCGGTTTGAGAAAGAAGGCACATTCCGCCGGTAACTATATGTTCATTGGTTCAACTGGTGTAGGTAAGACTGCATTTGCAAAATCACTTGCAAAGAATTTGTATGGAAGTGAGGAGAGTATTTTGAGATTCGATATGTCGGAATTTCAACAAGAGGTTGATGTAACGAAACTTCTCGGTTCTGCACCTGGTTATGTCGGTTACAAGGAATCCGGTCTTCTCGTGAAAGGTCTTGCAAAGAAACCGGAATGTGTGTGTTTGTTTGATGAGATTGAGAAGGCACATCCGAAGGTTTATGATGTGTTGCTCCAGTTGCTAGATGAAGGAAGTATCACAGGTTCCGACGGAACAAAAGTTGATGGAAGTAAAGCACTCATCATATTCACATCAAACATAGGTGTAAAGTCTGCAAAAGAACTTTCAAACCCAATGGGTATAAACGAAAACTACGAAGAGTTGAAGAATAAACGAGAGGAAAGTATTATGGTGAAGGCACTTAAAAAGAGATTTTCACCAGAGTTCCTCAACAGACTTGATTCAATCTGCTACTTCAACAATTTGAGTCGTGATGTTCTTGAAAGTATTTTGGATAAAGAGATGAACGAGATGAACAAAGGTATCAAGAACATAACACAGAAAACGATTGTTTTAAGTGATGATGTTAAAAACTGGATTCTTGATAAAGTTGAATCTGAACGTAACGGTGCAAGACCAATCATCAGATTGTTGGAACAAGAGATTGAGGAAGAGGTTGCAAACCTTGTTATAAATGAATCAAAGGTTCTCAACAAGAAAGGAAAGACATTGGTCGCCGAATTGAATAACGAAAAAATAATACTAAAATGAAAATTGCTGTTTGTGGTAATGACAGAGAGAATGTCATTAAAAGACTAGAAAAAATTCTAAAAACAGAAGCAGTCAGGCTAAAGTTGGATACAGAACACAGTATTGTCAATATGGCAGAAGAGACATACGGCCAGACAAAGAGAAAGAATGTTGTGTATGACGGGTGTGTCTTGGAATATCTAAAACCCGGTCTTAATGAGGAATTCTTTGATGTGTATGAGCAGATTGCTCTGACATCACTTGTGAATATTGATAAAATCTTCGTTGTGACAAAAGGTATGGATGAAGATGAATTAAATATGTACAAGGAATACAGTGAGTTCCTTGATGGAAAAATAAATTTTGTTACTGACGAAAAGGAAGTTATTTTATGAGATTAAAAAAAGTAAGTTGGAAGAATTTCAAGTCCTACTCAAATATAATGACAGAATTGGATTTTTCCGATATATCTTCTCTTAATCTGATTGTCGGTGTCAATGGAACAGGAAAGTCAAGTATCGCCGAATGTATAACGTATCTTATGTACGGTAAGATTGAAAACTTTACTGCATCTGAAATACCAAACAGAACAAACAAGAATTTTTACGGTAAGATTGAGTTGGATTGTGATGGTCATGATGTTGTTATAGAACGTGGTCTTGCACCTGCAATCTTCACCGTTACAATAGATGGAAGTGCCGTTGATACCGCCGGTAAGACAAATGTTCAAGATATGTTGGAGGAGGTCTATTACCGTATTCCATATTCTGTTTTCAAGAACATTATTGTTTTATCCATTAATGATTTCAAGTCACTTGTAAATTTGAATCCGTCGGATAAGAGAAACATTATCGACCGTATTTTCGGATTTACAATCTTCAATGAGGTATTGAAGAAAGTAAAAGAAGATGTGAAGGGTATTGATAGTGAGATATCTGAAAACTCTGGTTCATTGAGAGCAAACAACAGTTCAATAGAAAGAATTATCTCACAAGTTAATGAGTTGAAAACCAATATGGTATCACAAGATGAGATAAAAAAACTCGCTCTTAACATTCAAGAAACCGAAGAAAAAGAAAAGAAGAACGAAGAGAATATACAGAAACTTGAAGAAACACGAGAAAAAATAAAGAGGGAGACTCTTGAAAAGAGTGTTGACATCAAGGATGCAAAGAAGAGAATAGAGGAGATTGACAACAAAATAAAACTTATAGATTCCGGTAGATGTCCTATGTGTGGTAGTTCTCTTGAAACAGATGAGTTCAGAGAAGAGAAAGAGAGTCTGCTTGAAGAAAGAAAGTCTTGTGAGGAAACGATAAATCTAATCACAGACATTGTGAATGAAAGTGTGAGAAAGGTTGAGATTCTCAATAAAAATATAACCACATTCAAGGGAAACAGTCAAAGGTCAAATATAATTGAACTTAAATCTGACTTGAAGAGTAAGATAAGTGCAAATAAAACAAAGGTTGACCCTTTGATTGAGACGAAGAAGCAGATTGAGGATGATATTGCAAAATTGACGGAGGAACAGAATATACTATCTGAAAAGAAACTAAACTACACCATCTTGTTGAAGATGCTCGGAGAGGATGGTGGTATCAAACAAATGATTGCAAAGTCGTATATCAAGGATTTGAACAATATCATTGCACAAACGATAGACTTTATGAATATGCAATATTCTGTTGTGTTTGACAGCAACTTCAATACAACTATTATGCAGAATGGTTCAAAGGTCAATTACAAGACATTGAGTACCGGTGAGAAGAAGAGAGTTGATTTTGCAACAATCATAAGTTTTGTCAAGTTGTTGAAACTTCAATATGGGGAACTCAATCTTTTGTTTATAGATGAGTTGTTCAGTAATATAGATATTGACGGTGTTGATGATATGTTACAACTTTTGAAGGATTTGTGTCAAGAATTAAGTTTGAACATATTCCTTATACACCACGCTCGTTTGGAAAATATTATGTTCGATAATGTTTTCGAAACAACAAAAAAAGACACTTTCAGCCATTTGAATAAATGCTGAAAGTGTTTTTCATAAATAAAATATACATACAAAGAAAAATAATTCAATATGACTTTAGGAGAATTGTTTAGCAACCAAGTTAGTGATTATATCACTGAGGTTAATAAGAAATATCCTGATATCTCAAGTGCTGAATTTTGTAAAATGGTTGAAGAATTTGTCGAAAAAAACAAGGCAAATATAATCGAGGAAGCTATTGATTTGGAGGATGAACTTGATGATGATACTACAGTTAAGGATGATGAAACCCCAGTGGATGATGAAACCCCAGTGGATGATGAAACATCGGTGGAAACCAAAACCGAATCTGAAGGTGAAGGTGGTGAGGGTAAATCAAAGGTTGCAAAAATAAAGGTTACAAAAGATAGAAAAACAACTTTCGACCCAGTTGATAAATTTGGTAAAGGAAGAGAAGAGGTCACTATAAGAAAAAAGAGAACAGATATTGACCCGGATGATGATAGATATATCATACATGATGGTGTTAGAAAGAGAATCTTGAAGAATTCTGAACGTGACAAAATGTCAGATATACACTATGTTGTGGATAGATGGTATAAAGAAGCCGAGAAAACGGGTAAAAACCTTGAAAAACACACACAACTTGAGTTCTTCGTAACATCAGAGGTCACAGATATGAGTGCTCTATTTGCTTTTGCAAATGTTCCAAACATTGATTTGAGTTCTTGGGACACATCTAATGTGAAGAATATGGAAGGTATGTTCTATCGTTCAACATTTAATAACAATTCAATAGAGGATTGGGATGTTGGTTCTTGTGTCAATTTCAGAAATATGTTTGTCGGATGTAGATTCTCTGGTGACATTTCAAGTTGGATTCCTGGAACATACGAAGAAATAGAGTATGATGATGACGGTAGAGTTATCAAGGAAGAGGATGAAGATGGTGTTTTAAGAGAGAAGCATAAAAAGGTTAGAGCAAGACTTCCAGAAGTTGGTGCTCGTTTGATTGATATTGCAACAGAAGAAGATAATGATATCGACGATATGATTAAGGGTCTCGGTACAAAGGTTGCAGAATCAAAACACGTTCTTACTATTGATGAGTTTGTTAATGAGGGTTTATATGACACTATAAAGAAAGGATTCAAAAAGGGTGTAAAGTATGTCAAGGACAAACTTGAATCACTTGTTGTGATGTTGAATAATTTCTTTGTTGCAAACATAAACCCAATAACTGGCAAACTCGTTCCAGCAACAGACCCTATAACAACAATCAACTATATCGAAACTGAAAAACCAAGTGGTGTAAGTGCATTCACAACTGTAAAATCACCTCTTCTTGTTGATGGTGTTCAAGAGACAGCAACAATACAAGAAAGTGATGAGAGATATGGAAGAGTTGAAAAGGGTTCCATAGAGGAAAAGAACTATGTTGAATTTATGAAACTTCTTGCAGAGAACGGTGATAACACACTCACAGAAGCAAGAGTTGGTCTTGATGCAAAGAGTGGTGGTTTGAAGATAATTGATATAACAACACCACAACTCGAAAAAGAAGTGACGAGACTTATATTGAATGTTCCAGGTTTAACTGGCAAGAAAGATTCAAGAGCACTTTGTATATATGGTGCCCCAGGTATTGGTAAGACATCAATTCCAAAGACTATCATAAGAAAATGGAATGAGGAACACCCAGATAAAAAGAAAGCAATCATCGTTATCGAATGTGGTGATTTGGAACTCGGTGGTTTCAATATTCCTATTCCTAAGATGGCAGACATTGGTGATACCATTTCTTTTGCAGTCAAGAAGAAACTTATTGACGATGGTTACACAGAGTCTGATTTTGAAAACTTAAAAGATAAAAAGGTATTCAGAACATATGAAGCACCTAAAACCTGGTTGCCAGTATACTATACTCGTGGAACTGCAGAAGAGATTGCTGTTCAGAGAGCAGTTGCAAACGGAAGAACAATCTCAAAAATGGTTTATAACGAGAAGGCTGGTGAGTTCGATGAAATTGAAGAAGAGACAACAGAAGGTGGTATCATAATGTTCGATGAGTTCTTGAGAGCAGAACCAGAACTTTTCAAAACAATCTGTCAGCTTGTTATGAACAGAACAATTGGTAACGGTGAATATAAACTTGGTTCTAAATGGGGAATCATCTTGTGTTCAAACAGACCTGTTGATGACGATGAGGTTGCAGAACGTTATGAGAGTCTTCCACCAGCTATGTCAAACCGTTATTTGGGTGGTATGTATAACTTCATACCAGACTTCAATGAATGGCTTGATTGGGCAAGAAACGACGGTCACTTTGATGAATACACATTGAAATTCTTGTCAAACGATGCAAACGACAATAAGGATGAATATGTTGACGGTAGAGGAAACACCGTTACTGCATATAAAAACTGGCACAACATCGATGTCGATAAGTTTAAGAGTGGTGAAGAACCAATCCCTACAACTCCTCGTGGTTGGGCAGCCTTGATGGACTGGGTTGATGATGAAAAGAGAATAATGGGTGTTGACAGTATCTTTGATATTGATATGGAAGACTTGAAAGAAAAGGCATGTGCAGTTATAGGAAAACATATGGGTGAGATGTACTATGAGTTTATGTGTAAAGAAAAGAACGACTATGAGAAAGGTTTGAAACCAAAAACTTCAAAATTCTTCGATGGTGAATTGAAGGAAGATGTCGACACCGAAATTTACAAATGTGGTGAAGCAGTCAAGGATATTGAAGGATATGTTGTAAGTCATTTTAGAAGAAGAGAAGTCCTTTCAGACCCAACAGTAGGTGAAAAATTCCTTTCTATGGCAAAGAATATGGATAAACTCTATACAAAAGAAGTTATGTCGACTGATTTGAAAGTTCTTCATAACTATATCGTAAGAAAAGTATATAAGATGAGGTCAAAAGATAAAGAAACAAAACCATTGCTTGTTGCATTGAGACCATATCTTGAATACGTTTCAGATAAATATGATGTTGAACTTCTTCCACCACAAGAATAAGTTCAATAAAAAACAAAAAAGACCGAATTTCACATTCGGTCTTTTTTTTATATTTCATAAATAAGTTATAATAATAATGTTGTAAATATGAACAGTGTATATAACGACATATACAAGAAAATATATGGAAATAAGTTGCTTGAATCCGTAATAGATTCTTCTGCCGGAAATACAGAAGCAATTTTGAAACAAGGAACATATCCTATGTATGTTAATGCTTTGGGAAAGGTGGTTGATGTTGATTTGAAAGTAATCGTAAATGCAGTCAATAGTGCTCTCGGTAATCTTGCATCGGAATATGATTTTATGTACAGATATATCAAATGGAGCAGACCTATGTATGTACTTGGAGACCCAAGTGACAAGAGGGTTATGCACAAAACTATGGCCGTTGATGATAAAGGAAATTTATGGATGAATGTTCATTTTATATACAATGAACTTGATTGTGATAAAGACAAAATTTTCGGAATTCTGTTTCACGAACTTATGCACAATTTCTTGAACCATATTGAAAGAGCAAAGGATGTTAAATCAGCCGAAGATATGGAATCACTGTATAAAATCAGTCCAAAACTTTTTTCAAACGAACATTTGAAACAGAATATTTGTATGGACTATGAAGTAAACTGTAATATGGTTGCAGACGGTGTTGTATCAAAAGATTTCTGGAAAGAATTTGGTGGTATGTTCGATGAAAAATATTTTGGAAAAATGTGGGAGGAAATTTACAGTAAAGATGGTGATGAATTGTTAAAGAAATATTTGGAATCTGGTGGTACAAAACTTCCAAAAGAATATTTTGAAATAGTGGAAGCCATTCTTGAAGCAATGAAAGTTTTACGTAATCCAAAATCAACCGATAAGGAAAAGGATATTGCAAAGCACAAATTGGAGGATTTGATTTTGAAACTTTTTGGTGATACAACAAAAACCAAAATGACTATAAGAAAAAGACTTCAAAAACTTCAAGCAACAAGAATAAAGGAGGTTGGTGAGATTGGTCCATATCTTAAATCTGTAATTGATGATTTGGAAGTTTCACCAAGAAATATGAGTGAAGAGGATTTAAGTAAATTTTCAAAAGATGTTGAAACTTTGAAAGGTGAAATGTTGAAGTGTGTTGATGAAATATCAGATGAATTTCGTTGTGTTCCATCTGCATTGGAAAAAGATATTAAAGAATGTATGGATACACTTCTCTCCGGTGTTACAGAGATAAACAAGACCAAAGACATTTCACCAGAAAGGGTTGATGATATAACGGATGATGTGATTTATTCAATAGATAAACTTCTTGCCGATAACATTAAGAAAAAAGAACTTGCTAAAAAGAGGGAAGAATTGATGAGAGAGAAGGAGGAGGAGAGAAGGAAAAAGATGGAAGATATGGTGAAAAAAGCAAGGGAAAGACATATTCTTAAATCATATTTGAGAAGAATAGAGGATTTGCAAGAAATACACAATCACAAAACAGAAACAACATCTGGATTGATAATAAGACTATCTGATGAGAGTGCCAAATATTGTGGTGAAATAATAAGAATGGTTGAACCATTGCTTGAAAACACAACAATAGAAGATACTGCAAATGCAATAAAATTGACCGGTCTTGAAAAATTTAAAAACGCCTTTGATAAATTATCTTCAAGTCTTCATAAAGATTTGATGAGATTGAAAGAAGACAAGGTTTTATTTGACAGAGATAAAAGTTATTTTGATAATATCTGTGGAAGATTTAACAAAGATAATTATATGTTGTTCAAATCATTTACAGAAGACAATAGTGAAACAGAACTTATTAGTAAAGTTAAGATTGCAATATCTTCTATAAGAAGAATAGGTAAAGAACTACATAGACAACAAAAAGTTAGACCATCTGAGGAATACAAGAAAGCATATAAGGATGAATATGAGAGATTGAGAAAAATATATGTTGAACTTGGTGAAAAAGGTCTAAGAAAAGAACTTGGTCTTCCAGAAAAAGAAAAATAACATTTAATTAGATATGAATATTTTTGAACAATTAGATATTCTGTTGAAATCAACAAATAAGTTGAATGAGTCTGTTACATATGAGGATTTACCAATCGAACCAAGTATGGAGACAGAAGAACAAGCAAGAGAGTATATTCGTAATTATTTCAAGGGTGTTTTAGAGGGTTCTGATGATACTCCTGAATCAGAAGGTGGTGATGGTCCAGAACCACCTATGGGTACAATACCCGTTACACCTCCTCCACCACCATTCTCGAAAGAAAAAAAGAAAATGTCTTCAGAGGGTGGTGATGCCAAAAAAACTTGGAGTGACAAAGATTTGGAATGGGAAGATGACGATTTCTTGAAACGTCTTGAAATTGAAGCAGAGGAACTTGAGAAGGGCGAGGATGGTGAAGAAGGTGAAAGTTATGATGACTTTACAGATAAATCACCAAAGGGTGTTTCTTCCGGAGGTGGTGGTGATGATGACGATGATGAAGGAAACACAACAGAAGAAGCCGAAGGTTCCAGTGGTAGTGGCAAGGAAAAATCATCACCGGATAAAACAGAAAGAAAATCCGATGACGATACATCAACTGGTGAGACGAAGGATGATGAAGAAGGTGATGGTGACGATAAGAGAGGTGATGGTGAAAGTGGTGAAACCACAGAGAAAGGTGAAGGTTCCGAAAAAGGTGAAGGTTCCGAAAAAGGTGAAGGTGATGAAGGTTCTGAAAAGGGTGAAGGTTCTGAAAAGGGTGAATCCAGTGGTGAATCTGGTGAAGGTTCTGAAAAAGGTGAAGGAAGTTCATCCGACAAAGAATTGAAAAAAACCATAGAAGACGCTTTGAAAGAACTTTCAGAAAGAAATGAATCAGAAAAGGAAGATTTGAAAGAACTTCTCGATATGTTGGATGATGAAAAAACAGATGTTGAAGATATAGAAGAGAAGGAAAGAAAATTTGATGAGGAAAAGGAATCTGGTAAGGAAAAACTCGACAAACTAAAATCACTTGTTGGAAGAGTAGAAAAAGCACCAACCAAAGAAGAAATAGACAAAGAGGTTGAAGCATCTAAACTTTCAAAAGAAGAGATTGAAGATTTGAAAAGTAAAACATCTGAAGCAGCCGAGGATGTAACACCACCTACAGATGAAGAACTTGATGGATTGAAAAAGGAGGCTATGAAGGAACTTGACAAAAAATGTAAAGGTCATTCAAAACTCTCAAGTAGCATTCTTTATCATTCATTAAAAACACCAAAAATTGAAAAAGAAGATTGGGATAGAATCATTGAAAAAGTTTTGAAGAAAAAATCAAAACATACGAGCAATGACGACAAATCAAAATCAAGAAAAGTTATTCTTGGTGATAAGAACCATATATGGAGAGATGTTAGATATGGATATAAGACCGTAAAAGGTGGTTCTGACAAACAATCTATATATTGCTTCATAGATTATTCCGGTTCTGTCAAAAGTCGCCCAGGATTGATTATATCGTTCCTTGGAAAGGTTCTTGAACTAACAGAAAAGTTAAAGTATACTGATTTGCAGTTATACACATTTGCAGATAAATTATCTGTACCAAGAATTATCAGTGAGGATATGTTAAAGAAAGATGGTTATGAAGCCGTTCTAGGTGAAACAATAACATTCTTTGACTTACCAGAAAACGATGTTGGTGGAAGCATTGAAGACTTTTCATTGGTCGGATATGAGATAAACAAGATAAAGAAGGATGATAAAGATGCAGTCATATTCATTTTCGGTGATGGTGTCTGGACGTTCTATGGTAACTGGAATCCACCAACCAGGTTGAAGGAAACTTGCCCAAGATGGATTAAAGACATTATAGCATTTGTGTTCTATAACCATAAAGATGAATTGGGATATCTTGGAAAAGAAATTTCATTGTTAAAAGATGTTGTGGGAATTGAAGATGTCATTGTTACACAAGCATCTGAAATGAAAGAATAAAAAAAAGAGAGAGTCAATCGACTCTCTCTTTTAGTTTTAAATAAATCCATTAAGTTGTCAAGATATACCAAGCACCACTCATATCCTTCAACTCCTGTATGATTGCTTCCTTTTCGGCGTTTCCCTCGTTTGCAATGGCCTCCGAGTTGATTGAGATATTACCTGGAAGGTTATATGTAAACGAGTTGAGTATTCTACCCAATTGGTTCTTGCAATCTGCAATGACGTATCTACGAAACATTTCGTCGTTGTATAGGTCACAGTCGGGAACCCTCACGAGAACATCAAGCACAACATCTTCTTTCGGTAATTCACCAAGGAATCTCAAATTGTTTGTAAGACGGTTGTATCTGAACGAAATCATATTCTGGAATATCTGTCTTGACATATCCAAGAAAGCCTCTGTACAGATGTAATACATAGTGTTGTCTGCAGAGATTGCCATTGTTCTGTCATAGACGGACTGATATACCATTCTGTGCAACGAAATATCACCGGATGTCTTACCGAGAAGACCCGAGTTCCAACCTGCTTCACCACTCCATCCACCGATTTCATATACACCGACAACCGAAATCACACCATCAGGTAGTTTATAAGTACCACGACGGTCTTTCAAAACCTCTTTGTCACCCTCACCCTTCATATTGGCGACACCGTGTCCAAATTGTTTCTTCATTATCTCTGTATGTGGGATTGCAATGAACATTTCTTCGTGTGCATCCTCATACATCTTATAGAATAACTGTTTTGCATTTTTGGCAAGCTGTGCTATTGATTCTGCCGGTATATTGAAAGGAAGAGAACAGTTGACTGACATTTCTGCCTGTACACTTTCAATAAAATCATTCAAACATTCAACGGCCTCTTCATCTGTGCAATCTACTAAACTACTTACTTTGCTCATAGAAATATAATTTTGTATATTTTATTTATGATGTTTTTGTTATATTTATTTTGTAGTTAATTGAAAAAAAATAGTATCTTTCAAATATGAGTACAAAGTTATACACCGGAATCAAGTTCAAATCCAATAAACTTGGTGTTGTCATACGACAACTTCACAGTTTGAAGAAAGAGTCTGTGAAAAGGGTTCAAGAGACATTTGATGATGTTGATTCCAACAATTTTATGAGTATGGTTCTATTGTATATGAATTGCTTACACGATGGAATTAAAGTTGAAGATTGGTGGGATTTCAGAAAAGTATTGAGAAACGAATTGAGAAACCCGTATTCACAATTTGGTTTCTCATATAAATTTTCTGTCGTTATTTTCGAAAGAAAGAATAAACTCTACGGTGTTTACTTTGACAACACATATAAAAACTATAAAGAACTATTTGACAAAGATATTGCAATAGACTACCACTATCAAGACCAATGTGACAAACCGGATGATGTTTCAAACAGAGAGTGGAACTTCAGAAAAACGGTGTGGGAGGACATCTTTGACGATGTATCTATATGTTGGATACCGAGTGAAGCCGGAGTGTGTTATAACATAGTTGACGAATGTGATATAGACATCACAAAAGACACGTTTAAGAATATACAAGATAAATACGAGGAATTTAAAAAGGAAAAGGAGAAATCTGATGAACAATGACATATATGAAAATTTAACTATTTGTGAGATTCTTGAATTGTCCAAAAATATGCTTCTGTGTAATTCAGCATATTTCAACGCTGATGTTGACCATACACATTACCAATACTTTATTTGGCAGACAAGGAAAAAAATATCAGATATAATGTTGAATGTGAGCACACCTATTTTTCAAATTACATACGATGCCTTGGTTCACCGGACATCTTATCTGAATCATATTTACAAAACCGTTGGTTCATATAGTCTCACTCCACACGAACTGAATATGAAACGGGAGGAAAAAATGGAAGAGGAAGAAAAGAAATTCAAAGATGTTCCCGTTTCTGGTTATGAGGATTTCGGAATTGTAAAATTCAATATAAATATGACAATAGAAAATGTAAGTATTGAGTATTTACGTAGTTGTGTCGCCGCCGGCGGAAAGATTTCCGCTTTTCTTTGGTATGATTTCACAAATGATAATAAAAATTTAAGTATTCCTATAATAACTTGGTAAAATGAGAATTGCAATTGACATTGATGGTGTTCTCCGTAACAGTGTGGAGACAATGTTGAAAATCTACAATATGAATTTCAACGAAGAAATGAAAGAGGAGGATTGGAAGTTATATTCTGTCGCCGAGACATTTCCTAATATAGAAAAGAAGTTGGGAATATCGGCACACGATTTCTTCTTTGCACGTCATAATGGTGAGCAGGTTAATAGATATTCAGACACATATCCTGGTGTTCTCGAGGCAATGAAAAAACTGCAAGACGACGGTCATTCTATTCACATAATCACCTACCAACCTTCGTACAAAAATAAACTTCACACCTTGATTTGGCTTGAAGACACGAAGATGCCGTATGATACAGTCACATTCTGTACAAAAAGGGCAAAGAACTTGCCAGATGTCGATGTGATTATAGACGACAACCCACAGTATTTCCAAGAGGTCAATGCAGACCGTTGTATTCTAATCAATCGTTCATATAACGAGAATCTGAATCAATATCCCTGTGTTGATATAACCAGTGATGGTGAGTATGTATATACAAAACACGGTAAAACAAAGATTGAAAGATTTGACTCGATTGTTGATTTTATTGATACTTTGGAACCGTGTGAATCGAAAAAATTGTTTTAGTGTATTTCATATATGAAAAAGGAGAGGAATATAATCCTCTCCTTTTATTTTTTAACATATACTATCCAACTTTTATCATTATATGGACATATATTTTTTATTGTTGTTCCAAAATATGTTTCATAACCGTTTTTTATAAATTCATCTTTAAGTTCATCTGAAAGAATTATCATTTTTTGTGAAAAATCTCTCTCTACAAATGAATCACAAAAACCACTTGGATAATAAACAACGATACACTCTGAATATTTTTTGGCATTTTTTTCATCAAGTATATCATTTACATCATATATTGAAATATCAAATGCATAAATCTTATCTTTCAAATTTCTGTTTTTGTTGAATAAATTGTTTGTACTCACTATTTCCGGATATTTATAAAACTCTTCAAAGAATTTGTCTATAACTTGTTTTATATTGTCATCCATTTTTTCATAGTTTGGGGTATTCTTCCTGTAAAAATCCGGTGTAGCAAGAAAAGTTTCCTTTGATAAACCAACATATCCATATTGAAATTCTTTCTTTTTATTTTTTATACGACCGAGTGCTTCGGTTGGTTCCATAGTTTCTGCTTCATTTATTAAAGTCTCATTCCTTTTGTAGAAAAGATATGTGTTTTTATCATCCCAATTTTTGAATTTTGAAACAAATGTTTCTCTTTTATTTTTTTCAATACATTTATGCAGCAACTTTGAAACCGTTGCATCTTCTTCACGTACTGTTCCACCGAAGTATTCGTCTGTCAATTTTTTAATTACACTCATTTTTATTTGTTTTTATTGAAGTTATCAAAATCCTCTTTGTCTTTTATTTGTTTTTCTTTGGAATGATTTTTTCCATTGATGAATCTATCAAAACCCATAATAAAACTTTCTGATATTTTTAATTTTGGTTTAAATTCATCTTTTATTGGGCAATTCAAAAACATATCTTTAGTATCTTTTGGTATTTCCCACATACTTAAATCTTTTTTAAATGATTCACAATTTTTGAACATTTCGTTTGTGCTTTCTACATTTTGTAGTTTCCATTTACTTAATGTTTTGTTAAATTTACTACAATAAGCAAACATACCATTCATATATTTAACATTAGAGACATTCCATTTATTTAGACTTTGATTGAATTCATCACAATGATAAAACATAAATGATAAGGTTGTTGCATTTTTTGTTTTCCAACCACTCAAATCTTGATTAAAACTAGTACAATTACCAAAAGTCCAAGACATATCTATGACTTTTGATGTGTTCCAGTTACCTATATTTTGATTAAATTTATAACATCCACAAAACATAGAACACATATTTATAACATTACTAACATCCCATTTAGATATGTCACAATTAAATTTATCACAAAAATAAAACATACTGTCCATATCTTTTACAGATGATACATCCCAACCGGATACATCACCATAAAAAATAAAGTCATTCCATAAATAATTTCCTTTTTCATCTTTTGTTGGTGCAAATATTCTAGACATATTGTATATGTTGGATACATCAATATCATTTAGGTCTGCATCTGGACCTCTTTGTTTTACCAATTTCAAAACAAGTTCTCTAAGAATTTTATTTTCACCATTTGTTATGAAAAATCCTTTTTCGTGAAATTTTCCGTTTTTATCGGTAAATTTGTGATTTTCTTCAACACCATCTATTTTTGCCTCTTCTCTTTCTATTTCACCGAAATATTCTTTTGTTAAATTTTTAAGTACTCCCATTATTCATCCACTTTTTTTATAAAATATTCAATCAAAGAATGTGTTAGAATATAATGTGTGTCTGTTTCGTATGTATATTCTTTATATGGATTTGTAAGGTCAAGAAGTAATTCTCTGTAAAGATTTGGTATGTCCTCTTTTATTTTCTTGACAAGTTCATTATAGTCCGTCTTCTTTGCACCCTTCATAAGTTCATCCCAACGTTCTTTACTTATATCTACACAAGTACATTCCAAACGTATTCTCTTTTTACTCTTTTTAGCAGACTCATCGATTGTTTTCATATTTTTCATAAAGTATTTATAATCAGAGTATTTGCTGTTTTTTCCTAATTTTCTTAACACTCTGTCTGCAATAATTCTGCTATCTCTCTCGTCATATAGATGTGTATCCTTTCTCATTGAAAATAACCAAGTTATATTACCATCTCTTTCTATAATATATTTGACATTGTTTTTTCTGTCATCAACAATAAGACCACCCCCTTGACTACCTCCAAAATAGATACTTTCATCTCTTTTTTGTATCATCATACCTGATTTTCCGTCCATTACATATTTCATTTCATAAATATTTAAAATATATACAATATTTATGGGAAGGATTAAGGAAGATGGAACAACTTCCATCAAAGAAAAAAAGTCCGGTGTAACCAAAAAAGTTGTCTGGTCGACAAAGAAAGTCGATGAATGGATGAGGGATTATTCCGAAGGTATTACCCATAGGGAAAACCCTTGGTTGGACGGTATGATAGGTGTAAGAAATCCAGACATAGTTTTCGAATACACAGCAGAAGAGATTCAGGAATTGACAAAATGTGCAAATGACATTTTCTATTTTGCAAACAAATACGGATATTGCCTACAAGGTAGCAAAGGTTATCAACCACTTACTTTGAGGGATTATCAAGAGGAAATGTTGGCTGCCTATGTCAAGAATCGTTTCAACATAACATTGTCTTGTAGACAGATTGGTAAGACTGTTATAGCGGCAATATTCATTCTTCATTATGTCATATTCAATTATGACAAACACGTTGCCATTGCAGCAAACAAATATGCAACTGCAACAGAAATTATGGATAAAATAAAGGAGATGATGAATTATCTCCCGTTCTTTATGAAACCTGGTGTGAAGATTAACAACATCAGTAAGATGTCATTTGCCAACGGTTGTCGTATTGAGGCTCAGGCAACAACAAAACGTTCATTCATAGGTTACACAATACACTTATTGTACCTTGATGAGTTTGCTCACGTTGAACCACATATCTTGAATGAGTTCTACGAGAATATTATGCCTAC
>AUXO012363647.1_pt1 | contig 33142 bp, 26 predicted proteins | sample 768731 | NCBI WGS metagenome assembly AUXO01 (sample SAMN02715735, study PRJNA202380) | gut metagenome | biome: sheep rumen | host: Ovis aries | place: New Zealand: Palmerston North
TCACACCTTGGTAAGCCAAAGGGAGAGCCAAAGCCAGAGCTTTCACTTGCACCGGTTGCAGTAAGATTAAGTGAACTTCTTGGACAGGATGTTAAGTTTGCAGCTGATCCTGAGGTTATTGGACCAAACGCAAAGGCAGCTGTCGAGGCTATGAATGATGGAGATGTTGTTTTACTTGAGAACACACGTTATAGAGCAGAAGAGACCAAGAATGAAGAAAGCTTCAGCAAGGATCTTGCTTCATTGGCAGATGTATTTGTAAATGATGCATTTGGTACAGCTCACAGAGCACACTGCTCAAACGTTGGTGTAACCCAGTATGTGGATACAGCAGTAGTAGGTTACTTAATGCAGAAGGAGATTGATTTCCTTGGTAATGCAGTAGAAAATCCAAAGAGACCATTCGTTGCAATTCTTGGTGGATCAAAGGTTTCTTCAAAGATTTCCGTAATCAACAACTTACTTGATAAGGTTGATACCTTGATCATTGGTGGTGGTATGTGCTTTACATTTGCAAAGGCTGCCGGTGAAAAGGTTGGTAAGTCATTAGTTGAGGATGATTATCTTGATTATGCCAATGAAATGGTTCAGAAGGCTAAGGATAAGGGTGTAAATCTTCTTCTTCCTGTTGATGCAGTAGTAGCGAAGGAATTTAGCAACGATGTTCCTTTCCATACTGTAGAAGGTGATATGGCGGATGATGAGATGGGTCTTGATATAGGACCTAAGACTCAGGCGCTTTATGCAGATGCATTAAAGGGTGCTAAGACCGTTGTATGGAATGGACCTATGGGTGTATTCGAGATGTCAAACTTTGCAGCTGGAACAATCGCAGTAGCAAAGGCTATGGCTGATCTTGAAGATGCTGTTACAATCATCGGTGGTGGTGATTCGGCAGCAGCTGTAAACCAGCTTGGTTATGGTGATAAGATGACTCATATCTCTACCGGTGGTGGAGCTTCCCTTGAATTCCTTGAGGGTAAGGAACTTCCAGGTGTAGCAGCAGCTAACGACAAGTAGAACCAGGACAAAACAAGGGTAGATTGCTAAAAAGAGAGGGTAAGGTATATGAGGAGAAAGATCGTTGCAGGTAACTGGAAGATGAACAAGACCCCTTCAGAAGCAGTGGCATTGGTGAACGAATTAAAGCCATTGGTAGAAAGCAAGGACGTAGACGTTGTCTTCTGCGTACCGGATATTGATATTATTCCCGTAGTTGAAGCGGTGAAAGGTACAAAAATAAAAATCGGTGCTGAGAACATGTACTTCGAAGAGAATGGTGCATATACCGGAGAAGTCTCTCCGAATATGTTAGTGGATGCCGGTGTAACTTATGTAATCGTTGGTCACTCGGAGAGACGCGAGCATTTCGCAGAGACCAATGAAACCGTAAACAAGAAGGTATTAAAGGCGTTTGAACACAATCTGATTCCAATTATTTGTTGTGGAGAAACCTTGATTCAGAGAGAACAGGGTGTAACCATTGATTTTGTAAGGACCCAGATAAAAAGTGCATTTGCAAGGGTGCCTGCTAGCAATGCCAAGAAGGCAATCATTGCATATGAGCCAATTTGGGCGATTGGAACCGGAAAGGTTGCAACTCCTGAGCAGGCTCAGGAAGTATGCCAGGAGATCCGTTCTTGTATTCGCGAATTATACGATGATGAGACAGCAGATATGATCCGTATTCAGTACGGTGGATCCGTGAATGCTGATTCAGCTCCCTTCCTTTTTTCGCAGCCAGATATTGATGGCGGTTTAGTGGGAGGAGCATCCTTAAAGACTGATTTTGGTCGAATTGTAAATTACGATCGTCAGTTGGCTTATCGAATCTAGTTTTTGGCTAAAGATAAAGTGGTTTATCCCAGACTTGATGTGGGATAAGCCACTTTTTTCGTTTCTTAAAAGACATTTGGGAAATAAGTTCTTGATTTATCATTGACCTTGTGGTAAGATAGCCATGTTTGATTATTAGGAGGTGTCATCGTGGATTTTAAATTAATTTTAACGATTTTATTTATTTTAGTCAGTGTAGCATTAACAATTGTTATTTTATGTCAGGAAGGTAAGGACGCAGGATTTGGTTCTGCATTTACCGGACAGGTAGATAGTTACTGGGAGAAGAACAAGGGACGTTCAAAACAGGGTGCTTTAATTCGAGCAACTAGATTCCTTGGGACCGCTTTTCTCATTATTGCTATTTTACTGCAGGTAAGTTTCTAAGATGCGATTGACAGCTCTCTGAACGATCAGAGAGCTTTTTTCATGCCTAAAGGAAAATAGACGCCAGACCTTTGGTCAAACAAGTCGAAATAGAAGGAAAGAAAGTAGAAGAAAAGATGGAAGAATTTATTAGTAAAACAATGGAAGACAAAAAGCAGATTGTGCTTGATTTAGTGAATGAAAAAAGCTACAAACCAATGAAATTAAAGGAAATTGCGATTCTTTTAGATGTGAAAAAAGAGAACCGTGAGGACTTAAAGGAAGTGTTAGATGCTTTGATTGCTGAGGGGAAAGTGACCATTAGCAGCAAGGAAAAATATAGGAAAAGCGACCTTACTGGTTTAGTAGGAAGCTTTTGGGCAACCAAATCAGGATTTGGTTTTGTGAAGGTGGTAGATGAGGAAAATCCGGAAGCAGAGCCGATTGAAATTTTTGTCCCTAAGGATGATACTCATGGAGCATTTCATGAGGATACAGTCCTTGTAACCATTGTAAAGAAGGCAGAAGGAGAAGATGAGAAGGATACCGGTAAGATTGTAAAAGTCTTACAGAGAGCACATACGGAGTTCATTGGTAATTTCCAGAATAATAAGACCTTTGGATTTGTTATCTTAGATAATCCCAAATATAATCAGGACATTTTCGTGGAGGGCCGTAATAGCATGGAAGCGAAAACTGGTAGCAAGGTTGTGGTAAAGGTAACGAGCTTTGGAGATGGAAAGAGAAAGAAGCCATCGGGAAAGATTGTAGAAATCCTAGGTGACGCAAGCGAACTTGAAACAGAGATGAAAGCGGTTCGGAGAACCTATGAATTTACACCGGAGTTTCCAGCGGAAGTCCAGGCTCAGATTAAATCTATTCCGGATGATGTGCAGCCAACCGAAATGGTGGGAAGAAAAGATCTTAGAAATCTTACCATGGTAACCATCGATGGATTAGATTCTAAGGACTTGGATGATGCAGTAAGTTTGACCGTATCAGAGGATGGAATTTATCACTTGGGAGTACATATTGCAGATGTTAGTCATTATGTAACAGAAAATACTCCGTTAGATGAAGAAGCATACAAGCGAGGAACCTCATGCTATATGCCGGATATGGTTATTCCAATGCTTCCAAAAAAATTATCCAATGGCATTTGCTCCCTAAATGAAGGAGTGAATCGTCTTGCTATGACCTGTTTCGTGGACATTGATTCCAAGGGAAAGGTTGTCGGACATGAGATTTGTGCTTCGGTTATTAATGTAGATAAGCGTATGAACTACGACAGCGTACAGAGAGTCTTTGATGGAAACCCAGAAGAGGACTACCTGCCATATGTAGACCTGTTAATGAAAATGCATGAATTACAGGACATTTTAAATGAGGTTCGTATGAAAAATGGAACCATTGACTTTGAGTTTTCAGAAACTAAGATTGTCTTAGATGAAAATTGCAATCCAATCGATATTCATCCATATGACCGCACGCAGGCAACTATGATGATCGAGGAATTCATGTTAATGGCCAATGCTACCGTTGCAGAACATTTCTTCTGGAAGGAAGTGCCATTCCTTTATCGTACCCATGATATTCCAGATGAGGATAGAATTACCGAATTAAAGCGAAATCTTGCAGAACTTGGAATTATCCTTCATAATGAAGGAGACGAGCATGGAATTCATCCGGGAAAGTTAGCAGAGGTATTAAGAAAGGTAAAAGGAACAGATAAGGAAGCCTTGGTATCAACCATGGTCCTTCGTTCTATGAAGCAGGCCCACTATACCGTAACTGCAGACGGACACTTTGGTTTGGCCATGAAGTATTATTCACACTTCACTTCGCCAATTCGTAGATATCCGGATCTTTACATCCATCGAATCATCAAGGAGCAACTTCATGGAGAGTTAGATGAGAAGCGTATGGATCATTTCCGTGAAATCGGGGATGGAGTGGCTACTTCTACCTCTGAAAATGAGCGTAGAGCCGTGGATGCCGAGCGTGATGCCAATAAGATTATGATGGCAGCCTATATGAAAAAATATGTAGGCGAGGTATTTTCGGGAATCATTACCGGTGTAACCAGTTGGGGGATTTATGTTCGCTTGGAAAACACGGTAGAAGGACTGGTTTCTGTACGTAGTATGAAGGATGATTACTATGTTTATGATGAAGAGCATAGAATCTTAATTGGAGAGGCAAATCGAAAGGTATTTCGAATTGGAGACCCATGCCTAGTAAAGGTAGATGCCTCAGATGTTCGTCTTCGTGCGATTGATTTTTCACTAGTGGAAGAGGAGAAATAGTATGGCTAGGGATAAGGGACGTAAGCTGATTGCCAACAATAAAAAGGCATATCATGATTATTTTATTCTGGAAAAATATGAAGCAGGAATTGAGCTTCACGGAACAGAAGTGAAGTCCCTGCGTATGGGCAAATGTAGCATTAAAGAAGCCTATGTTAAAATAGAAGAGGGAGAAGTTTTTGTGTATGGTATGCATATTTCCCCTTATGAAAAGGGAAATATCTTTAACAGGGATCCTCTTCGAATCAAAAAACTTTTACTTCACAAGAGTGAGATTCGAAAACTCTTGGATAAAGTGAAGGAAGAACGTTTAACCATTGTGCCTTTGGAGGTATATTTTAACAATGGTCGTGTAAAAGTAGAAATTGGTCTTGCCAAGGGTAAAAAGCTTTATGATAAGCGAGAGGATATTGCAAAGAAGGACCAGAAGCGTGAGGCAGAAAGAGATTTCAAACTTGGCCTTCGATAAGATACTTGTCAAAAAAGAAAAATGTGTTATGATAGGACTAGCACTTAAGTACCAGTGTCCGGTAATAGAGTCTCGAATAGAGACCTAATTTTGGGGTTGTACTGGTTTCGACGGGGTTTTTGAAGTTTAGGAAGCCACTGGTGAGGTAACACCTAAAACTACTAACTTTAAATTTAAACGCAAACGATAGTTTAGCAATCGCTGCCTAGTTGCAGCTTGTCTGTCTTAGGTCTCCTGTAGCTTAGGAACAGGCATCGACTTTACAGGGAACTTATTCGTGAAAGCTTTGACACGGATAAAGAATTCATGAAGCTACTGAAGTTAGGATCCTGTTCCTGGGAGCCTGGCGAAGGGAATGTTTATACAGGAACTGTAGTGGGAGAAACCTTTAGGGAGAGAATTTCGGACAGGGGTTCGATTCCCCTCAGCTCCACTTAATAGCAGGTGGAATTCGTTGGATTTCAAAAAAGGAATCAGATGCTTTGTTTAGCAGGACTTCGTAGGGGAGACATTGTCTCCCCTATTGATTTATACTAGGAATAAAGGAGCAATTTATGTCAAAGACGGTAGTGGTAGGAATGTCAGGTGGAGTGGATTCATCGGTCTGTGCCTATTTGTTAAAGGAACAAGGATATAATGTGATTGGTGTCACCATGCAGATCTGGCAGTCGGAAAACCCGGAAGAGACTGCTAAGGGAAATGGTTGTTGTGGTTTATCAGCGGTAGATGATGCCAGAAGAGTGGCCAATGCCTTAGAGATTCCCTATTATGTTATGAATTTTAAGGAGGTTTTTCAGGAAAAGGTAATCTCGTATTTTATTGAAGAATATAAAAAGGGAAGGACTCCAAATCCTTGTATTGCCTGTAATCGTTATGTAAAGTGGGAATCCCTTCTTCAAAGAAGTATGGAGATTGGGGCGGATTATATTGCTACTGGTCATTATGCCAGGGTAGAAAAGTTGGAGAATGGTCGTTATGCCCTAAGAAAATCCGTTACGGCACAAAAGGATCAGACCTATGCTCTCTATAATTTAACGCAGGATCAACTATCTAAAACCCTAATGCCGATAGGAGACTATTATAAGGACCAGGTACGAGAGATTGCTGCAAGGATCAATGCCCGTATTTCCAAAAAGCCGGATAGTCAGGAAATTTGTTTTATTCCGGATCAAGATTATGCAGGATTTATTGATCGCAATCTTGAGAAAAAAATTCCGGAGGGAAATTTTGTGGATATCCACGGTAATGTGTTAGGAAAACATAAGGGAATCACCCATTATACCGTGGGTCAGAGAAAGGGGCTTGGACTGGCCATGGGCCATCCGGTATTTGTGGTAAAGATTGATCCAAAAACCAATCAAGTTGTAATTGGGGAGAATGAAGATGTATTTACAGATCATTTGATCTGTGATCGGTTAAACTTTATGTCGGTAGAAGATATTGAGGGGACAAAAGAGGTGGTGGCCAAAATCCGATACAACCACCAGGGGGACCCTTGTCAGATTAGAAAAATAGATCAGGATAAAGTGGAAGTGATTTTTGACCATAAGGTACGGGCAGTAACCCCAGGTCAGGCAGTTGTCTTTTATGATGGAGACCTGGTGCTTGGCGGAGGAACCATTATTTCTTAGGGAGGGTAGAATGAAAAAAATTAAAGAAAATCCAAGAGTGTTTTGGTTTACTATTATTATGATTGTGGTGGTAGCCTGTGTAACTACCAGCATTTTCTTTCGAAATAACAAGAAAATTACAAACAAAATCAGTTCCTATAGTGAACAGTATGTAAGGGATGTTATGAATGAGAATGCCGATAATATTGGGATTCGAATCACGGCAACCCATGATAAGTTAAGCCTTATTGCGGCAAATATTGCTAAATATAACCGTGAGAATGGGGAAGAAATTTTAGAGTATTTAAATACGCAGGAAAGCGTCTTAAAAAGAGAGCTGGATCTTGTATATCCGGATGGAGAGGCTTTGGTAGGGAAAATCGAATGCAAGGATTTGATGGAAGAAAATTTTATTAAAGAAGCTTTTAAAGGGAAAAAGACGGTATCAGATATTGTGACTTCTCTTGGACAGAAAGAAGAAGAGATCCTTTTTGCAGTACCTGTAAAAAATCATAAAAAAGAAGTGACATCCATTTTGCTTTGTGCTTATACCACCAACCAATTTACGGAGTTAATCGGCCAGTCTGTATTTGATGGAAAAGCCGATGCTTTTGTGGTAAAAAAAGATGGAACCTTGGTAGCAAAACCAAAGGCAGTTATGACTTCTAATTTCTTTAGTTTGTTAAATGTCTTGGTTCCGGATCAAAAACAGGTGATTAAGGAAATCCAAACCAGCATTAAGTCAGGAAAGACAGGGGTTATTTCCTTAGGTAAGGATCAGTATAAACGGTATATCTGTTATACCAAGTTAAATCAAAATGACTGGTATGAGGTAACGGTAATGACGGCCAAAACCGTGGAATCCAAGATTGACGGGGTTTCTCAGATTTCTGTTCGGACCCAGTTAATTTTAGTTGGAGTCTTAGTCTTTTTGGCAGGTTACCTCTTCTTAGTCTTTATCTTCTTTTATCGAAAGAACCGTATTGGCTATCGAAGATACAATATTATTACCAACCAGTCGCAGGATGTGATTTTTGAATATGACCCAAGCAAGCAAACTTGCACTTTAAATGACGCATGGAATGAAAGTTTTGGGAAACCTATTTTTATGAAAAAATTCCTGCCAAGTCTAATTGAGGATAAGACCATTCATCCGGAGGATGTGGAATTATTTGAAAGTGTTTTTGAAGAATTAAGAAATGGTGCGGAAACCACTATTAAAATCGTTCGCTTAAAGGATCAGACGGGACAGTATAAGAAATATCAGTTTAAGGGAACTTCCCTACATAACCGAAGAAAGGATATTTACAAGGTCATCGGTCGTCTTCGTGAAATCTACACGCAAGAGATGTTAGAGGCAACGGAGGCTAAGATTGAAGAATTAAAACTTCAGAAAAAAGCAGGTAAAAAGTCAAAATAAAAAAGTCGAGTAGGTGAAGGCCTGCTCGACTTTTTTAGGATAGTATTCAATGGTGGTATGCCAGGTTGGGGATAGAAAGAAGGAAAATGCCCAAGATAATGAGATTAAGGGTTGAAGAATTACAATATTAAGTGTAAAATGAGAAATGATACTGTGTGCTAAGTATGCGCAAAGGGATGGAGGAAAATAGATGAGTATTTTAGAAGCGATTTTTTTGGGAATTGTACAAGGGGTAACAGAATTTTTACCGGTAAGTAGTTCGGGACATTTGGCAATTGCTCAAAACCTGTTTCATATTGAGGAGGCAGATGTCACCTTTGATGTTATGCTTCATTTGGCAACCTTAATTGCTGTATGTGCAGTATATTGGAAGGACGTAAAGAAGTTAGTCTTTTCAGCCTGTGGCATTATTGCAGACTTCTTTCGGAATATTGCGATCTTTATTCAGAGAAGAAGAGGATATGATGTGGATTATATTCGGGTTGTTCGAACGGTGTATCGTAAGTTTACCATGTTGATTTTGGTATCAACGATCTTTACTGTAGTAATTGCTTTACCTTTTAAGGAAATGTTTAATCGAGTGGGAGGATCCCTTTTGATTCCAGGCCTTTGCCTGATTCTTACTGCTATCTTTCTTCGAATCTGTGATTTTCTTCCGGTAGGAAAGAAGACACCTAGAAAAACGAATTACGTAGATGCGGGAATCATTGGTTTCGTTCAAGGAATTGCCACTTTACCGGGTATTTCCAGATCTGGTGCCACTATTACAGCCTGTGTGGCAAGGGGACTTAGAAGAGACTTTGCAGTTAAATATTCCTTCTTAATGTCTATTCCGGCAATCCTTGGAGCAGTAATTCTTGATCTTCCAAAACTTGGAGGAGTATCTGCTTCCATGATTGGAAGCTACTTAGTGGGCATGCTGGTTGCTGGAGTAGTAGGTTATGTATGTGTTCGCTTGATGATTAATCTTGTGAAGTATTCAGAATTTAAGGGATTTTCATATTATTGTGGGGCGATTGGTATGATTTCCATTATTTGTTACTTTGCCTTATCATAAATTCATATTATAGTTTGGAGGTTTTGTTGTGGCACAAAAGAAGAAAAGCACTAGCCGGACCGGCTCTTCAAGGAGTAGAGGAAGCCGTAATACAGGAAGGTCCGGAAAAGCTAAAACTTCACCAAAGAAAAAAACTACAGCAACAAGTGAAGAAGACTCTATGTTAACGGTAGAGGTTCTCTTTTTAATCATAATCGGCATAGCGCTCTTAATGTTTTTAAGTAATTTTGGCCTAATCGGAACATTTGGTAAGATGCTATCCTATTTTCAATTTGGACTGGTTGGCGTATATGCGTATCTCTTTCCAGTGGGTCTTGTTTTGGCCACTGGGTTTGTTATTTCCAATGCCGGAAATAGGAGGGCGATGAGAAAGCTTTGGGCCTGCCTTGGAATGTTAGTGGTTCTTTGCGGTGTGGTAGGATTATTAAACTATCAAAATACCATTAAAATCAGTGAGTACTTTGCATACTGTGGCGAGGGCAGGTGCGATGGAGGTTTGATTGGCGGAATTGTAGACGTGGCTTTGGTAAAGGCGCTTGGTTTAGTAGGAGCCTTTATTGTACTGGTAATCCTGGGAGTAATTTTTGTGGTTTTAATCACGGAAAAATCCGTGATTGGTCCCGTGGAAAGAAAGAGTCGGGAGGTTTACGAACAGGCTAGAGATGGAGCCAGAAGAAGCCGGGAGGCAAGAGAAGCTGAAAAGCACCAACGAGAAGCAAAAAAAGACCAAGACCAGGAGGAGAGACCAAGAAGTAGGAAGGGAGAAATCCGAAGAAAGCGGACGGGCAATGCTTCGCTAGATATAGAGCAGCTAATGAAGGATATCTATGCTGCGAATAATGGCAGGACAGATGGTGTGGTACGAGGCCATATTGAGTTGAATGCCGATGGTTCTTATGTGGTGAAAAAAGAAGAGGATCCTAATGCGGAACACATTTTCTCTACGGTTCCTGAGGGCGGAAAGGAAGAACTGCCAGAAGTTATGGTGGAAGAGCCTTCTCATGAGGATCTGGAGGAAAGAAAATTTCGTCGTGATACCAGAGCCAAGAAGAAGGCCCTAGAAGCTCAATTTGATATTCCAATTCAGGGTTTAGAAGAAGGAAACCAGGAAGATTATTGGTCAAGAGAAGACGCCAACCTCTTTGATGAGGAGGATGAAAAACTTCCAATTTCTCCTATGCCTAAAGGTCCAAGTCCTGTGGAAGAGGAAATCAAGAAGACGGAAGAAGCAGCAGAGGAAGCGGCTTCTTACGGGGAAGATGGATTATTTACACCGAAAGAAAAAATCATTCTTCCTCAGTCAGCCAAGGATGCTATGGAACGAAAACCTGGAGAGGTGAAACCAATTCCTGAAAAAGTAACAAAGGAAGATACCATAAGGGAAAGTGATCAAACGGCTAAAGAGATTGAAAAGAAAAAGGATGATTTTGCAGATTATAAGATTCCGCAAACAACTCTTTTGATTAAGGGAAAGAATAAGTCCAATATCCGTGAAGAAGAGATGGAATTAAAGGCTACTGCGATTAAGTTACAGCAGACTCTGCAGAATTTTGGAGTGAATGTAACCATTACCAATGTGAGTCGTGGTCCTTCCGTTACCAGATATGAAATTCAGCCGGAGATGGGAACAAAGGTTTCAAAGATTACGCAATTAAGCGATGACATCAAGTTAAACCTGGCTGCCTCGGATATTCGTATTGAGGCACCAATTCCCGGAAAGGCAGCGGTCGGGATTGAGGTTCCAAATCCAAGTAGGGCAACGGTTTATTTAAGAGACTTAATGGAATCGGAAGAGTTAAGAAACACAGACTCTAAGATTGCATTTGCAGTAGGTAAGGACATTGCCGGCAAGGTGATTGTGGCAGATATTGCCAAATTACCACATATGTTGATTGCAGGAACTACCGGTTCTGGTAAGTCTGTCTTTACCAACTCGATTATTATGAGTATTCTCTTTCGGGCCAAGCCTTCGGAGGTTCGATTAATTATTGTGGACCCTAAGGTGGTGGAATTTGGTATTTATAATGGAATCCCACATCTTTTAATCCCAGTAGTAACAGATCCGAAAAAGGCGGCAGGAGCTTTGAATTGGGCAGTTTCTGAGATGGAAAGGCGATATCAGAAATTTGCTGAGATGAGCGTTCGAGACCTGAAGGGATATAATAAAAAAATAGAGGACATGCCAGAAGAAGAGGGATTAGAAAAGATGCCTCAGATTGTCATTATTATTGACGAGTTGGCAGACCTTATGATGGCGGCAAAGAAAGAAGTAGAGACCTCTATTTGCCGATTGGCCCAATTAGCCAGGGCTGCAGGAATTCATTTGATTATTGCGACTCAAAGGCCATCGGTAGATGTAGTCACCGGTTTGATTAAGGCCAATATTCCATCTAGAGTAGCCCTGCTTGTTTCTTCCGGAACGGATTCAAGAACCATTATTGATATGAATGGTGCGGAAAAGCTTTTGGGGAATGGAGATATGCTCTTTAATCCTTCCGGTTACCTAAAACCGGTGAGACTTCAGGGAGCATTTGTATCAGATGCAGAAGTGAATAATGTAGTGAATTATATTAAGAAACAAGGAATTGAAGCCAGATATGAAGAAAAAGCAAATCAGGGAATCAAGACTTCTGAGTCCACCGGCCCGGGCAGTGAGGAAACTGAGAGCGATTATGATTCTTACTTTGTTGATGCGGCAAAACTTGTGGTTTCAAAGCAAAAAGCATCCACTTCCTCCCTTCAAAGGGTATTTCGAATTGGATTTAACAGGGCTGCAAGAATCATGGATCAACTGGCTGATTGCGGAATTGTTAGTCAGGAAGAGGGAACTAAGCCAAGAAGAGTTTTAATGGATCAGGCAGGTTTAGAAAAACTTTTGGGGCAGCTTGGTCTTTTATAGGCGCTAGTAATTGTTTTATTAACTACAAGAATAGATGTTTAATTTTATAAGGTTTTAAGGAGGCACATATGGAAGTAAAGTCTGATATCGAGATTGCAAGAGAAGCAGTGATGGAACCTATTGGAGAGGTAGCTGCAAAGGTTGGAATTTCAGAGGATAACCTTGAGTTTTACGGCAAATATAAGGCGAAGTTAACAGAGGAATATCTTCGTTCCTTAAGGGATAAAAAGGATGGAAAACTAGTGTTGGTAACCGCAATTAATCCAACTCCTGCCGGTGAGGGAAAAACCACGGTCACCGTTGGGTTAGGTCAGGCATTAAATCGTCTGGGTAAGAAGACCGTGATTGCTCTTCGAGAGCCATCCCTTGGCCCTTGTTTTGGAATCAAGGGTGGTGCTGCAGGTGGTGGATATTCACAGGTTGTACCAATGGATGATTTGAATCTTCATTTCACCGGTGATTTCCATGCGATTACCGCAGCAAACAACCTATTAGCAGCCCTTTTAGATAACAGCATTCAGCAGGGAAATCCTTTAAAGATTGACAGCAGAAATGTGGTTTGGAAGAGATGCGAGGATATGAATGATCGAGTACTTCGTAATATCGTGGTAGGCCTTGGAAAGAAGGCAGATGGTACCGTAAGAGAAGATCATTTTGTAATTACAGTAGCCAGTGAAATCATGGCAATCCTTTGTCTTTCCAGTGACCTTGCAGATTTAAAGGAAAGACTCTCTAAGATTGTAGTCGCATATAATTACGATGGAGAGCCGGTTACTGCCAAGGATTTACAGGCAGTAGGAGCCATGGCAGCGCTTTTAAAGGATGCTATAAAGCCAAACATTATCCAGACCTTAGAGCATACGCCTGCCTTAGTACATGGTGGTCCATTTGCCAATATCGCGCATGGATGTAACTCGGTTCGTGCTACAAAGGCGGCCCTTAAGATTGGTGATATTGTAGTAACAGAGGCAGGTTTTGGTGCTGACTTAGGAGCTGAGAAGTTCCTTGACATTAAGTGCCGGGCGGCAGACTTAAAGCCGGATGCAGTGGTTCTTGTGGCAACCGTTCGCGCTTTAAAGTACAATGGTGGTGTAGCAAAAGAAGATCTAAAGGAAGAAAACCTAGAGGCCTTAAAGAAGGGAATTGTGAATCTTGAAAAGCATATTGAAAACCTTCAAAAGTATGGGGTCCCTGTAGTGGTTACCTTAAATTCCTTTATCACAGACACCCCTGCTGAAAATGCATTTATTAAGGAATTTGTAGAGCAGAAGGGATGCCGTTTCGCCCTTGCCCGTGTTTGGGAAAAAGGCGGAGAAGGAGGAGAAGAGCTTGGCAAGCAGGTACTTGATATCTTAGAAAATGAAGAATCACATTATGCACCAATCTATGATTTATCCCTTTCCATCAAGGAGAAAATCGAAAAAGTTGCGAAGGAAATCTATGGTGCTTCCGGGGTAGAATATGAAGGCCTTGTAGATAAGCAGATTGCCAAGATTGAAGAGATGGGCTATGGAAATCTTCCGGTTTGTATGGCAAAGACCCAGTATTCTCTTTCAGATGATCCTAAGTTGCTTGGAAGACCAAGCGGTTTCACCATGCATGTGCGTGATGTTTATGTATCTGCAGGGGCAGGATTTGTAGTTGTATTAACAGGAAGTATTATGACCATGCCCGGACTTCCAAAGAGACCGGCAGCATTTGATATTGATGTAGATGAGAATGGACAGATCACAGGACTGTTCTAAATAAATGGAGGAATAAGATGGCTAAAATTATTGACGGAAAGCAGATTTCTCAGGAAATTAAGAATGAAGTAAAGGAAGAAGTTGCAAAGCTTAAGGAAGCAGGAAAGGAGGTTTGTCTTGCCGTTATTTTAGTAGGTGCAGACCCGGCTTCCGCTGTTTATGTAAGAAACAAGAAGCGTGCTTGTGAGTATACAGGAATTCGCTCTTTATCTTACGAATTACCAGAGGAGACCACAGAGGAAGAATTACTTGCTTTGATTGAAAAGTTAAATCAGGACAAGAAGGTTCATGGCATTTTGGTACAGCTTCCTCTTCCTAAGCAGATTGATGAGAGCAAGGTAATTGCAGCCATCTCTAAGGATAAGGATGTGGATGGTTTCCACCCTGAAAATGTAGGGGCCATGGTAACCGGAACTTTGGGATTCTTACCATGTACTCCGGCAGGAATCATTGAACTTTTAAAGAGATCAGAGGTTGAGATTGCCGGTAAGAATTGTGTAGTAGTGGGAAGAAGTAATATTGTAGGAAAACCAGCAGCCATGCTTCTTTTAAGAGAACACGGTACCGTAACCATTACTCATTCAAGAACTCAAAACCTTCGTGAAATTACGAAGCAGGCTGATATTTTAGTAGTTGCCATTGGTAAGAAGGAATTTATAGATGATAGCTATGTAAAAGATGGTGCAGTCGTCATCGATGTAGGAATTCATCGTGGTGAGGACAAGAAGCTATTTGGAGATGTGAATTTTGAAAAGGTTGAACCACTTGCATCAAAGATTACTCCTGTTCCTGGCGGTGTAGGACCTATGACCATTGCTATGCTTATGTACAATTGCCTTCAGAGTCGAAAGAGAGTAGAAGATTGAAATACGCAAGTATCATTGTAGATATTTCACATGAAAAACTTGATAAACCATTTACCTATGGGATTCCTGGGGCGCTTGAAAATCAAGTAACTGCAGGTACCGCTGTAGAGATTCCTTTTGGCAAGGGAAACCGGCTGATTACAGGTTATGTGATAGATTTTCCGGAAAAGATAGATTTTCCGGAGGATAGGATCAAGCTCATCGCTTCGGTCTTAGATAAGAATGTCACCATGGAATCAGAGCTGATTTCCCTTGCTTTCTGGATAAGAAAAAACTATGGTGGAACAATCAATCAGGCCTTAAAGACCGTTCTGCCGGTAAAGACAAAGATTCAGGAAAAACTCCAGATTACTGTTTGTTTAAACCAGCCGAAGGAAGAGGTAAAAAAACTTCTTTGCCAGATTGGAACCAAGCGTAATATGCTGGCCAGGGTAAGACTTTTAAAGGCTTTGTTGGAAGAACCTAAGCTTAGCAAGGAATATGTTCGAGGACAGTTACATATTTCCGATTCCACCTTGAATAAGATGGAAGAGTTAGGCTTAATTGTCTTAGAGAAAAGTCGAGTTTGGAGAAATCCGGCCATGGCAATGTTGGGAAGTAAAAAGGAAATCCATTTGAATGAAGTGCAAAGGAAGGTGTTTTTAGAACTTCTTTTGGAATATCAAAAGGAAGGCCCTAAAAAGCCGCAATTGCTTTTTGGAGTCACTGGTTCGGGCAAGACGGAGATCTACCTGAAATTGATAGAGGAGGTAATGAATCAGGGCAAGCAGGCCATTGTGTTGATTCCCGAGATTGCCTTAACTTACCAGATACTTTCTCGTTTTTACGAGCGTTTTGGAGACCAAGTGGGAGTCATACATTCTAAAATGTCTGTGGGAGAGCGCTATGACCAAATGCTTCGAGCAGAAAAGGGAGATCTTAAGGTTATGGTAGGTCCAAGATCAGCATTATTTACCCCGTTTACTAACTTAGGATTGATTGTGATTGACGAGGAACATGATCAGGCTTATAAAAGCGAGGGAGTACCGAAATACCATGCCAGAGAAACCGCTATTTACCGGGCAAATAAACAGGATGCCATGGTGGTGTTGGGATCAGCAACCCCATCCCTAAATTCTTTTTATCAGTGTCAGAAAGGAAATTACAAGCTTCATCAGCTTCCCGTTCGTGCAGGGAATGCCCAGCCGGCTAAGGTAGAACTTGTTGACCTAAGGAAGGAGTTAAGGGAAGGAAACCGGTCTATGTTTAGCAAACGTCTGAAAGACTTGATTTTAGACCGGCTAGAAAAAAAGGAACAGGTGATCCTCTTTTTAAATCGGAGGGGGTATTCCAGGTTTGTTTCTTGCAGAAACTGTGGAGAGGCGGTGATGTGCCCACACTGTTCTGTAGCCATGACTCTTCATAGGAATCCATTTGGCAAGGAACGTTTGGTGTGTCATTATTGTGGCCACGAAATGGACTTGCCAAAGGAGTGTCCAAATTGTGCCTCTCCTTTTATTGGTGGTTTTGGAACCGGTACCCAGCAAGTGGAAGATATGGTGAAAAAACAATTTCCTATGGCAAAGGTCCTGCGTATGGATCTGGATACTACCAAAGGAAAAGAGGGAGCCATCAAGATTTTAGAGGCATTTGCAGGGGGAGAAGCAGATATTCTAATTGGAACCCAGATGATTGTAAAGGGACATGATTTTCCCAATGTCACCTTGGTGGGAATTCTTGCGGCGGACCTTTCCTTATTTGCTCCGGACTTTATGGCTAGTGAAAAAACCTTTGATCTTTTGACTCAGGCCTGTGGACGTGCAGGAAGAGGAAGGAAACCGGGAATTGCAGTGATTCAAACTTATAATCCGGAACATTATGCCATTGTTACATCAAAAAATCAGGATTATAAAAGTTTTTATAAGGAGGAGATTGCCTACCGAAAGATTCTGAAATATCCTCCGGTGTTTCAGATGCTATCCATCCTGATTTCAGGGAAAAAGGAAGAACTGGTAAATCAGATGGCGATAGAGGTAGGAAAGTCCTTGCAGGTCCTAGAAGGAGATTACCTTGGTTACCAAAAGATTGGGCCGGTAGATGCTAGGGTTGCAAAAATCAATGATGTCTATCGAAAGGTTATTTATATCAAGGCAGAAAATCATGAGAACCTGCTAAAAAGTAGGGATCTGGCAGAAGGTGTGGCCGTAGAGAAAGAAGAATATAGAAAGTATGTAAGCCTCCAATTTGATTTTTCTCCAATGGGAGGTCAGTAAAGAAAGGAAGAAAAATGGCAATTAGAGAAGTAAGAAAAATAGGTGATCCTTGTCTTGAAAAGGTATGCAAGGAAGTGAAGGCGGTTTCTCCAAGAACCAACGAATTAATTGATGATATGTTTGATACCATGTACGAATCTTGCGGAGTAGGTCTTGCGGCTCCCCAGGTGGGAATCTTAAAAAGAATCGTTGTAATTGACGTGGAAGACGATCATGGTCCGATTGTTTTGATCAATCCTGTAATTACAAAAAGAGATGGAGAACAAACCGGTTATGAAGGCTGTTTAAGTGTTCCCGGAAAATCGGGAATCGTGACTAGAGCAGAGAATGTAACCGTAGAGGCCTTTGATCGGAATATGGAAAAATTTACGTTAGATGCAGAAGGCCTCCTTGCCAGATGTATCCAGCATGAATGCGATCATTTGGATGGTGTCCTTTATACCACAAAGGTTGAGGGGGATTTGTTAGATAACAGTCAGTTAGAAGAAATGTATGAAGACTAATATCCTTGGAGGAAATAAACATGAGAGTAATATTTATGGGAACACCGGATTTTGCCGTACCGGTGCTGAAGGCTTTAAAGGAAGCCGGACATGACGTGGTATTGGTGGTATCTCAGCCAGACCGTCAAAAAGGCCGTGGAAAAAAGGTTTTATATACCCCGGTTAAGGAGTGTGCCTTAGAATATGATCTTCCTGTTTATCAGCCGGAAAAGATAAAGGCAGAGGGAGTGTACGAAGAACTTGCTTCCTACCAGCCGGATGTTATGGTGGTAGCTGCCTTTGGACAGATACTTCCAAAGAAGGTTCTAGAACTTCCAAAGTATGGTTGTATTAATGTTCATGCATCTTTGCTTCCGAAATATCGTGGGGCAGCTCCTATCCAGTGGGCAGTCATTAATGGGGAAGAATATTCCGGTGTTTCTATTATGCAGATGGCAGAAGGATTAGACACCGGAGATGTTATTTTACAAGAAAAATTAAAGATTGCAGAGGATGAAACAGGAGAGAGCCTTTTTGATAAACTTTCCATACTTGGTGGAAAGGCTTGTGTGGAAGCCTTAAAGCAGTTAGAGGATGGAAGTGCTACGTTTACCTCACAGGACCACGCTTCTTCAAGCTATGCCAAGATGTTAAAAAAGGATATGGGAAGGATTGACTTTGGCAAGGATGCAAGGGAAATCGAACGTTTGATTCGGGGGCTTTATCCTTGGCCAAGTGCCTATACCACCTTGCACCAAAAGACCTTAAAAATCTTTAAGGCTCAGGTGGTTTCTTCTTTTGGTAAGGAGCCGGGGACGATTCTTAGACCGGACAAAGATACCTTGATTCTACAGTGCGGCAAGGACGCACTGAAGGTTCTAGAAGTCCAGTTAGAAGGAAAAAAGAGAATGGAGATCCAGGATTTTCTCCGTGGATATCAGGTTGAAGATGGTGAGCGTATATGAATTTAAGAGAACTGGCCTTAGATAGCCTCTTGGAAATTGAAAAAGAAGGACTGCGTTTAAACACTGTGGTGCATGGAACCTTAGATAAATATTCCTATTTACCAAAACAGGAACGGGCCTTCTATTCCCGTTTAACTAAGGGATGTTTGGAGTGGCAGATTTTTGAAGACTATGTGATTGATCAGTTTTCAAAAATAAAGGTAAAAAAGATGAAGCCCCTGATCCGTTGGGTATTGCGTATGGGGGTTTATCAGGCTTATTTTATGGATTCTGTTCCGGAATCTGCTATCTGCAACGAGGCTGTAAATTTGACCAGAGCTAAGGGGCAAGACCGATTTTCCGGGTTTGTTAATGGCCTGCTTCGAAACATCCTTCGTCATATTTCAGAGATCTCATTTCCGGATAAAAAGGAGGCACCGGTGGATTATCTTTCCGTCACCTATTCCGTGCCTCTTTGGATTGCCGGTCGATTTTACAAGTCCTATGGATTAGAAAAGGCAGAAAACATCCTTTTAGCCATGAGTCAGGAACAGGTTTTATCGGTTCGTGTGGTTCATGCCTATGAAAATCCAAAGGAACTGGAAGAAGTCCGGAAGGACTTAGAAAAAGAGGGAGTAAAGGTTTCTCAAAATCCCTATGTGAAAGAGGGCTTTTATTTAGATGGGGTTGACCGGGTAGACCAGCTAAAGGTATTTTTAGAGGGAAGGATTACGGTACAGGATACCGGGGCTATGCTGGCATCTATTTTAGCTTCCCCTAAGGAAAATGATTTGGTAATTGATTTATGTGCGGCTCCCGGTGGAAAGAGCCTTCATATGGCGGATCAGATGAAGGGGACTGGCACGGTGATTGCAAGGGATGTTTCCGAGCATAAATTAGATCTGATTCGGGAAAACCTGGATCGAACCGGAATTCAAAATGTAACGGTGGAATTACATGATGCTACCTGGGAAGATGAGAAAAAGAAGGCATGGGCAGATGTGGTAATGGCTGATCTTCCATGTTCTGGCCTAGGTGTCCTTGGAAAAAAGCAGGAAATTCGCTATAAGATGACCAAGGAAAAGGTAGAGGAAATTGTTGCATTACAAAAGGAAATTCTAAGGGCCAATGTGGACTTACTGAAACCGGGAGGATGCCTTTTATACAGTACCTGTACCATTTCTCCTAAGGAAAATGAAAAAATGGCTGCCTGGATTCAAAAGGAATTGGGTCTTTTCGGAGTGGCCATTGATCAACAGTTAAAGGAGCTTTTAAAAAAAGATTACCAGGCCCAAAAAGAGAACTATTATTACCAGTTCTTACCGGGCTATCAAAAAAGCGATGGTTTCTTTGTGGCAAAGTTTAGAAAGAACTAGGAAGAGTTAGGAGCAGACGTGGAAGATTTAAGAAGTTTTAACTTAGAGGAGTTAAGCTCAATCGTTGAAGAGTTTGGAGAAAAGAAATTTCGTGCCAAACAGCTTTATGAATGGATCCATAAAAAGAGGGTAGCCACTTTTGAGGAGATGACAAACATTTCTAAGGGGTTAAAGGAAAAACTAATGGCAAATTATTTCTTTGCCCCTTTAAAGCCCTTACAGGTGTTAACCAGTAAGATCGATGGCACTCAAAAGTACCTCTTTCGCCTTTATGATGGCAATGTCATCGAGGCGGTTTTAATGAAGTACAAGTATGGGAATTCCGTCTGTATCTCTACCCAGGTGGGCTGCAGAATGGGTTGTCGTTTCTGTGCTTCTACCATTGATGGAAGAACCAGAAATCTTACTCCGGGAGAAATGTTAGCTGAGGTTTATACCATTGAGCACATCACAAAGGAACGGGTTAGCCATATTGTATTAATGGGCGCGGGAGAACCTATGGATAATTTTGATTATGTGGTTCGTTTTCTAGATATGATAACAAATGATCAGGGAATGAATCTTAGTGGTCGGAATATCACGGTCTCCACCTGTGGATTGGTGCCAAAAATCAAGGAATTGGCAGATTTGAAATTACAGGTGACTCTGGCAATTTCCCTTCATGCGTCCAATGATGAAACCAGAAAAGAGTTAATGCCTATTGCCAACAAGTACTCCATTGCTCAGGTGCTGGAGGCTTGTGATTATTATTTTCAGACCACCGGCAGGCGGATTAGTTTTGAGTATTCCCTGGTTAAAGATGTGAACGATACCAAGGAGGGAGCAAAAGAGTTGGCAAGTCTTTTAAAGGGCCGGAACTGTCATGTAAATCTAATTCCGGTAAATCCCATTGAAGAAAAGGATTTTAAACAACCTACCTGGGATAATATTTATCGCTTTAAGGAAGTGTTGGAAAAACACCATATCAATGTGACGATTCGTAGGGAAATGGGCCGAGATATTAATGGATCTTGTGGCCAGCTTAGAAAGAATTATCTAGAAGAAGGGGGCCAGGAGACCTTTGACAAATAGCCTATTATTCTATATAATAGACCGTGGAATTGTGCCGTTTTTCGGCATTTGAAGATAGAATGATTTAGATGAGAAGGGAGGCACCATGAAAGCTTACGGAGTGAGTGATATCGGCAAGGAAAGAGCCGTGAATCAGGATTATATTTTTTATTCTGTAACACCGGTTGGACAGCTTCCGAATCTTTTTGTGGTGGCAGATGGAATGGGCGGTCATAAGGCGGGCGATGTGGCTAGCCGATATGCTGTTAATACATTTGTAGAATATATTAAGAATCAAACAGATAGCAATCCCATTCGTTTGATCGATGAGGGGATTGCAAGAGCTAATCATACGGTACTTGATGAGGCTACCACCAGCGTGGATTATGCAGGCATGGGTACCACTTTTGTTGTGGCAGTGATATATAAAAATTGCGCCTATATTGCTAATGTAGGGGACAGCAGGCTTTACCTGATTAATGATGAGATTAAGCAGATTACCAGAGATCATTCCCTTGTGGAGGAGATGGTCAGTTTGGGAGAACTGGATCGAAAGAAGGCAAGGAGTTACGAGAAAAAGAATGTCATCACCCGGGCGGTGGGAGTATCAAAACGAGTGATTCCGGATATTTTTGAGATTGAATTTGAACCGGGTGACAAGTTTTTGCTTTGTACAGATGGTCTATGTAATATGATTGATGATCAAAGAATCAAACAGATTGTATGTAACAGTGCACATGTAGAAGAAGCCGTTGATCAGTTGGTGGAGGAAGCCAACGGCAATGGGGGAAAAGATAATGTTTCTGCTGTGTTGGTTCAGACAGAGTATAGACAGGAAGAACTGCCTAAGGCAGGTTTTTAGGTCGTAAGAAGATGCTGAAAGGGATTAAATTATGTTAAGGAAGGGTATGTTCATCGGAGACCGATATGAGGTAATTAGTCAGGTTGGATCCGGAGGAATGTCAGAAGTATATAAGGTAAAAGATCATAAGTTAAACCGGAATGTAGCGGTGAAGGTTTTGAAACAGGAGTTTTCAGAAGACCGTAATTTCGTTGCTAAGTTCAGAGTAGAGGCTCAGTCTGCGGCAGGACTTTCTCATCCTAATATTGTAAGTGTTTATGATGTAGGAGAAGAGAATGGGATCTATTACATTGTAATGGAGTTGATTGAGGGAATTACCTTGAAGCGATATATTCAAAAGAAGGGTAGCCTTTCGGTAAAGGAAGCTACCAGTATCGCTATTCAGGTGGCTCAGGGAATTGAGTGTGCTCATAACAATCATATTATTCATAGGGATATTAAGCCACAGAATATTATTATTTCCAAGGAAGGAAAGGTAAAGGTAACGGATTTTGGAATTGCAAGAGCCGCCTCTGCCAATACCATTAATTCCAACGCCATGGGCTCTGTTCATTATATTTCTCCAGAACAGGCGAGGGGCGGGTACATTGATGAGAGAAGTGATATCTATTCCCTGGGTATTACCTTGTTTGAGATGTTAACAGGTAAGGTACCTTTCGAGGGAGATTCTACTGTATCCATTGCCCTTCAACATATTCAGGGTGAAATTCCGGATATTAAGTCTATGGTTCCGGATATTCCGGTTTCTACCGAAAAAATTGTTTATAAATGTACACAGAAAAAGCAGGATCGTCGATATATGAAGATTTCTGCTTTGATTGAAGATTTAAAGAGATCTTTGGTGGAACCGGAGACAGATTTTGTTCAGATCGCATCTCCACAGCCAGTGAATGGAGCTACTGTTATGTATGATCCAAAGCAGGTGAATGCTAAGGCTACCGAGACGGAGATGGCTGATAAAAAGAAGAAGATGCCGGGAGAGTCAGATCAGGTTGCGGTGATTAACGAGCCGGATGATGACGATATTGACAAGGTAAATCCAAGGCTTGATCATGTGATTCATCTTGCTGGTGTGGTAGTTGCTATTTCCTTCTTGATTATTGTGGTTATGTTGGCCTTTTATTTCTTTGGCCAGGATAATATTAGCGCTACAGAAGATGAAACCCAAGAGACCCTGGCAGAGGGGTATGTGTATATGCCTGATCTATATGGCATGACCGTAACAGAGATCGAGAATACCCTTCGTGAGGTTAACCTGGGAAGAAAATTTGAATATGCCAAGGATTCAAGCGTGTCAGAAGGCAAGTGCTTTAAGCAGTCGGTAGAGGCTAATTCGGTGGTGGAAAAATACCAAACGATTACCTGTACCATTAGTGAGGGAGCCAATAGCTTCCAGGCACCAGACTATGCAGGTCAGACCATGACTGCAGCACAGAGGGCTATTACAGAATTAAGTCTTTTATATGAGGTAAACTATACCTTTAGTGATACAGTTCCGATTGACACGGTTATTTCATCTTCTCCACTGGCTCCGGAGGAAGTGGTTCCCGGGGATACCATTACTTTAACGGTAAGTCGTGGTAAAGAGTATGTAGCAGATGGAACAGTTCCAAATATTACCGGTGTAGGTATTAATGAAGCCATCGTTCGTTTAACCAGTTCTGGCTTATTGGTCGGTTCTTATTCTTATGAAGAGAATGATAACGTGGCAAAGGATGCGGTAATTAGTCAACAGTTTAAGGCTGGAGATAAGCTTCCGGTGGGAACAACGGTTGATGTAGTGGTTTCTACAGGTCCTTCAGAAGTAGAGGTTCCTGATTTGAAATATGGTCATTATACCAAGGAGAAGGCGGAACGTGTCCTGAATCAGGCTGGATTAAAACTTGGTAAGGTCACTACTGAGTATTCCGATCGTAAGGTAGGAAGAGTCATTGGGCAGAATCCTGTGGCAGGTACCACCGTAGATGCTGGAAGTACCGTTGATATTGTAATCAGTGGTGGACCAGAACCAGAGACAACTACTAGCGCCGAGGAAGCAACCACGACAACTGCCACCGATACCAAGGTTTATAGTGGATCCTTTGCGGTATCTAAGAGTGTAAACCTCGGTGGTGCAAGTGCTGGAACTTTTGCGGTAACTGTAGATGGTGTGGCGATTGATGTGGGTGCCTATGCAGATGTTGCAAATTGGCCTACAGATACATTTGTTTATACGATTGTGAAGGATGCGGTAGGTGTATCCAATGTAATCGCAACCTTAGATGGGGTTGAGGTTTATAACATGTCTATTCAGATTAATTGATGGAAAATATGACAGGAAAAATTGTAAAAGGAATTGCTGGTTTTTATTATGTGGCAGTAGATAATATAATATATGAGTGCAAGGCAAAAGGGGCCTTTCGCAAGGATAAGATTAAACCTTTAGTGGGAGATGATTGTCAGATTGATGTCATTGACCAGGAAGAAAAAAAGGGAAATATTATAAGTATCCTTCCAAGAAAAAACCAGATGATTCGTCCTGCTGTAGCCAATACAGATCAAGTGATCATTGTATTTGCTCTTGCAAATCCTGATCCGAATTTGAACCTTTTAGATCGTTTCCTCTTATCCATGGAGGAACAAGAGGTTAAGCCGATTATTTGTTTTAACAAATGTGATTTAAAGGGGAAAGAGGAAAGGGAAGAGATTAAAAAGATTTATGAACATAGCACGTATCCGGTGATTTTTACCTCTACCTATACAGGAGAGGGGATGGAACATTTGAAAGAATTGCTCCAAGGAAAAAACACGGCATTAGCCGGAGGATCTGGTGTAGGCAAGTCTTCTATTTTGAATGCGGTCTTAGAAAGAAAGCAAATGGAAACGGGAGATATTAGTAAAAAACTTCACCGAGGAAAGCATACGACCAGACATTCAGAGATTTTTATAGCGGGAAAAGACACCTATTTAATGGATACGCCTGGTTTTAGTTCCTTCCTGGTTATGGATATGGAGCCGGATGATTTAAGGTATGATTTCTTTGAATTTCAACCTTATGAAGGTTCTTGCCGATTTCATGGTTGTGTTCATGTAAGCGAACCGGACTGTGCCGTGAAACAGGCAGTGGAAGAAGGGAAAATCGCTTCAAGCAGGTATGAGAATTACTGTCAATTTTATCAAGAATTATTAGAAAAGAAAAATAATCGATATTCATAGAACAAGAGATAGCGCAAGGGTGCGCGGGAAGAGGTGAGGGAGTGTCAAAGATTAAATTGTCTCCTTCAATTCTGGCAGCAGATTTTAGCAGAATTGGAGATGAAATCAGAGCAGTTGATGCGGCTGGTGCAGATATGATCCATATTGATGTTATGGATGGTATTTTCGTTCCGTGTATTTCCTTTGGTATGCCAGTAATACAATCGATTCGAAAGGTAACCAATAAGCCTTTCGATGTTCATTTGATGGTAGATGACCCAGGAAGATATATTAAGGATTTTAAGCGGGTAGGAGCGGATATTATCACGGTCCATGCGGAAGCCTGCGTGAATTTAGAGCAGGTTATCGACCAGATTAAACGGGTGGGATGTAAGGCTGGAGTAGCAATTAATCCTGCAACCCCTGTAAGCGTTTTGCAATATGTGTTGGATCAGGTGGACCTTGTGCTTTTAATGACAGTTAATCCGGGTTTCGGTGGACAGAAATATATTGCAAGTTCTACGGAAAAGATTACCAAACTTCGGGATATGATTCGAAGACGTGGTTTGAATACGGATATTGAAGTGGATGGTGGTATTAAGACCGGTAATGTTCAGATGGTTCTTTCTGCAGGAGCCAATGTAATCGTTGCTGGTTCTGCTATTTATGATGGAGTTATTGCCCAGAATATGGAGATGTTTAGAAGAAAGTTCGTAGATTATAGGGAAAATGATATTAAACTAGAACGTATTTAAACTTTAAGAAGGCTGTTACTATGAGAAAGAATACCCTGATTCTTACTGGTGGAAGCATTTGTCCAAAGCTGGTAGAAGACCTATTAGATGCTAAAAAAATCGACTGTGTGATTGGTGTTGATGGTGGTTGTCGATTTGCAATCGATCATGGAATTTTTATGGATTATGCCGTGGGAGATTTTGATACCTTAGAAGCCGACTACTTTGAGATGATTCCAAAGGAGACGGAGATGATAAAGCTGAATCCTCAAAAAGATGAGACAGATACAGAAACGGCAATTCTTCTTGCGAGAGACATTAAGAGCAGCGGGGTTTTTATTGTAGGAGGGATTGGAAGTCGTGTGGATCATAGCATGGCAAACATTGCTCTTTTACAGCTGTTGTTAGAGGCAAAGATTCCCGGATGGATTTTGGATGAACACAATAAGATTTGTTTGGTGGACCAATCTTATGAGCTAGCAAGAACAGAGAAGTTTGGAACCTATATTTCCCTGCTTCCGTTTACGGAAGAAGTCAGGGGGATTTGCTTAAAGGGGATGAAATATTCCCTGGAAGATGGTAGTATGTCCCGTTTTTACAACCCTAGTTTAGGAGTTTCTAACGAGATTGTGGGAGAAAAGGGAGTGATCACCCTAAAATCGGGGATTTTAGTAGTAATTGAAAGTAAAGATTGAACTGAAGTGGGGAATTATCCCTATAGGATAAAAAAGACCAGCTCATCTACCGTTTGGTAGGTGGCTGGTCTTTTTCGTGTCTATACGTTAAATCTAAATAAGATGACATCTCCGTCTTTTACGATATATTCTTTTCCTTGAGTTCCTACTAATCCTTTTTCCTTAGCAGCGGACATGGATCCACAAGCTACTAAATCATCATAGGCTACAACTTCGGCACAGATGAATCCACGTTCAAAGTCTGTATGGATTTTGCCGGCAGCCTGAGGAGCTTTCGTTCCCTTTTTAATGGTCCAGGCTCTAGTCTCGTCTTCTCCGGAAGTAAGGTAAGAGATTAGACCTAAGAGTCGGTAAGAAGCGGTAATTAACTTATCTAAACCAGATTCCTTTAAGCCTAAGTCTTCTAAGAACATGGCCTTTTCCTCTTCGTCATCTAATTGGGCGATTTCCTGCTCTATTTCAGCACTGACAACAAAAACTTCAAATCCCTGTTTTGCTGCAAAATCACGAACGGCAGCTACCTGAGGATTATTGGCACCATCATTTGCAAGGTCCTCTTCTGCAACATTAGCTGCGAAAATCACAGGCTTCGCAGTCAGAAGGTTGCAATCCTTTAATAAGGCTTCTTCATCTTCGTTATCAGGTTCGATGGTAATGGCGAGTTCTCCATTTTCCAAGTGTTCCTTGAATTTTTTTAAGGATGCCTCTTCAACAGCTAACTTCTTGTCCATTCTTGCACCTTTCGCTACTTTGGCGATTCGTCTGTCTAAGGTTTCAATATCCGCAAAAATCAATTCCATATTAATGGTTTCAATATCACGAATGGCATCAATGCTTCCATCTACGTGGATGATGTTGGTGTTATCGAAACAACGAACCACATGGACGATAGCGTCTGTCTCACGGATGTTTGCTAAGAACTGGTTGCCTAGGCCCTCTCCTTTAGAAGCTCCCTTTACAAGACCTGCAATATCAACAAACTCGATGACAGCAGGAGTTGTTTTTTTGCTGGAATACATCTGGGTTAATACGGTTAATCTCTTATCCGGAACTGGAACAATTCCTACGTTGGGATCAATGGTACAGAAAGGGTAGTTGGCAGATTCAGCTCCTGCCTTTGTAAGTGAATTAAATAAAGTACTTTTGCCTACATTTGGAAGGCCGACGATTCCTAATTTCATGAAATAATCCTCTTTTCTAACGTCTCTTTTGCTGGTGGATTGATTGAAATTTAAAAGCACACAGCAGAGTAAGTTTAGCATAAAGCGCTTACCCTGTCAAAACATCTTAAAGAAGTAAAAAACCAATAGACAAAATATACAAAAGTGACTACTAAAGTTTGGTAAAAATTATTTTTTTATGAATTAAGTTAGGGATGACCCCCCACTTTTCACCACCTTTGGAAAATCTAGTGATTTATCTTTTTGAAATCACAAAATATAGTTGTTAATAGTGGTTTATTCGATGGAAACTACAAAATTTAGGGGAGTTGCAAAAGCTTAAAAAATACGATAAAATAAGGTTGTTCATAACGGAGAACCATTTTCTATGTCACCAAGTGGTGAAGAGTGGTAAAAGGTGGGAGATAAACCTGAGCAGTTCAGAAAGGAGGTATACATGTTTAGCGGATCATATGAGCACAGTCTTGATGCAAAAGGACGAATCATCATTCCAGCTCAGTTTCGAGAAAAACTGGGAGATGCTTTTTACATTTCAAAAGGCTTAGATCACAACTTATGTGTATATCCATCCGATGAATGGGAATCCTTCGTTGAACAGCTCAGTAAACTTCCATCCTTAGATGCAAGAGCGCGTAGCTTACAGAGATTTATGGTAAGTGGTGCAGTTAAGGTTCTTCCGGATAAACAGGGAAGAGTATTAATCCCAACAAACTTACGTGACTATGCAAATCTGGATAAGGATTGCTTATTTGTAGGTGATATTAAAAAGGTTGAAATTTGGAATAAGAGTCAGTTTGAAAGTGATATGGATGACATTGATCCAGTGGCATTGGCTAACGATCTTGGTCAGCAGTATGATCTTTCAGGTTTTACGTTTTAGGAGATAAGAAGAGGAAGGAATATGGAGTTTTTGCATAAATCCGTTTTATTAGATGAAGTAATTGAAAATATGAACATCAAGAAGGAAGGGGTTTATGTTGACGGAACACTTGGTGGCGCTGGTCATTCCTATGAGATCTGCAAAAGACTCGGGGAAGGCGGAGGACTGGTTGGAATTGACCAGGATAAGGATGCCATCGAAGCAGCTACCAGGCGTTTAGAACCATTTTCAGACAAAGTCTTTATTGTTCGAAGTAATTACTGTCAGATGAAAGAAGTCTTAAGAAGTCTCGGAATTGAAAAGGTGGATGGAATCCTTTTAGATTTGGGAGTTTCTTCTTATCAGCTGGACAATGGAGAAAGAGGTTTTTCCTATATGCATGATGGTCCGCTTGATATGAGAATGGACGACAGACAGAAAAAAACAGCGAAAGATATTGTAAATCAGTATTCGGAACTTGAACTTTCTCGAATGATTTGGGATTACGGGGAAGATAAATGTGCAAAGAGCATTGCTAGACATATTGTGCAGGCAAGAGCAGAAAAGCCGATTGAGACAACCTATGAACTTGTAGAAATCATTAAGAAATCGATTCCTATGAAGATGCAAAAGAATGGTGGTCACCCGGCAAAAAGAACCTTCCAGGCGATTCGAATTGAATTAAATCAAGAATTGGAAGTACTGAGAAAGAGCATTAACGACATGATTGATTGTTTGGAATTTGGGGGAAGGCTTGAGATTATCACCTTCCATTCCTTGGAAGACCGAATTGTCAAACAGATGTTTAAAACAGCAGAGCGACCATGTGTTTGTCCGCCGGAACTTCCGGTTTGCGTATGTGGTCGTCAATCAAAAGGAAAGGTAATAACTAGGAAGCCAATCTTACCTTCAGAAGAAGAGATGGAGGAAAATAGCAGGGCTAAGAGTGCAAAGCTTCGGGTCTTTGAAAAGGGCACTCAGTGGCAGCATATTAATGAAGTGTAAGAACAATAATGGGGTTGTAAGGCAACTGGAATGGGAGTAAAATATGGCAGAAAGAAGAACATATGATGCCAGGAGGAGATCTGGTAACAATCGGTATGGTGTGAATGGGAATGCAGCTTATGAGGCAGCACCTGTAAGAAGAAGAAAAGAGATCCACAGAGAGACAATCGAAACAAGCCGTTCCGTGGAAAATAGACGTAATTCACTAAAGAGAATGAGTTTTATTGATGTTTTGATGTGTCTTGTTCTTGCATGCGTAGTTTTTTCTGGTTTTGTTATGTTGATCAATTATCAAAACCGGATTACCGAAGAAAATGAGCAGATTGCTGAATTGAAGAAGGATTTAGCGAATGTTGTTGCAAGTAATGACGAACTGGAATATAACATTAATAGTTCCATTGATTATGAAGAAATTTGTCAAAAGGCAGAATCAGAACTGGGAATGGTAGTAGCAAGTAAGGATCAGGTTTACTTCTATACAAGAAGCTCTGATGAATATATGAAGCAGGTAAAAGATGTGCCTGTGGAGTAAGAATGCTACAGTAAGGGAGCAGGTTAATTATGGCACAGAGAAGCCGTCGGAGAAAAAGAAGAGTATATAAGAAATATAAAAAATATTCAAGAATAACCAGGTGGATGCAGGGAAAGATGCAGTTGATTGTGCTTCTTTCCCTTCTTGTTGTAGTTGCGGTACTCGTTAATTGTTTCCGTTTGGTCTTTGAAAATGGTAAGGATTATGAGAAAATTGTTTTAGACCAACAACAATCCACCTCTTCCGTTCTTCCTTATAAACGTGGAAATATCACAGATTGCAATGGTAATATCCTTGCCACTAGTATTAAGGTATATACTGTTGTACTGGATCCTAAAACCATTTTGGATGACAAGTATTTTGAGGCGACCATGAAGGCCTTAACAGATACATTTAATGAATTTACCTATGAGGAATTAGTGGAAGAGTTAAATGCTAGAAGCAATACTCGCTACTATGTAAGAAGTGATCTAAAGAAATTAAGCTTTGATGAAATTTCTGATTTGAAAGCTCTTTTAGAATCAGGGGATAATACCAGAGTCAAAGGGATTAGTTTTGAAGAATCTTACCAAAGAAGATATCCATATCAGACCTTGGCTTGCCATGTATTGGGTTTTTCTACGGGATCTTCCACTCCTACCTATGGAATTGAAGGTTCCTATAATGACTATTTGATTGGAACAGATGGAAGAAAATTCACTTATGTAAGTTCAGATTCGGATGATACCGTGGAGAATGTTGAAAAGGCTGCGGTGGATGGAAGTAATGTGGTATCTACCATTGATATGAAAATCCAGCAAATTGTAGAAGAAAAAATCGCTGAATATCAGGCTGAGATTAATTCTGCGGAGATTTCTGTTTTAGTCATGGATCCTAATAGCGGTGAGATTTTAGCTATGGCTAGCGATAAGGAATATGACTTAAGTAATCCTTCGGACTATGTGACCTACTATGGAGAGGAACGAGCTGAAAAGTACGAAAAGAGAGAAAAAAAATTAGAAGAATATCAAGAAGAGTTAAGCAGACTTGAGGCTTTACGTGGGGAAGCAGAGACCACAAGTGGTGAAGAAAGCACGGAAGAAACCGAGTATTATGATGACGTTTTATCTCAAGAAGAAATTAGTGAGACCACAGAGGATAGTCAAGAGGAAGAAGATAGTCTGGATACTCAGATTGAGAAACTTCAAAAAAAAATCGATAAGTTAAATACGGCACTTTCTACTGCCAGGGGTAACATGTGGAAAAATAAGATTATTTCCAATACCTTTGAACCTGGTTCTACGGCAAAGCCTTTTACCATTGCAGCTGCTTTAGAAGAAGGCGTTGTTACTACGGAAGATACCTTCTATTGTGATGGTGGAGAACAGGTTGCTGATTTCTATATTAAGTGTAGTGAAAATAGTGGGCACGGCGTTTTAACACTATCGGGTGCCTTGGCGAAATCCTGTAACGATGCCTTAATGTCCATTGGATTTAAATTGGGGGCGGATAAGTACCGAGAATATCAGAGCAGATTCGGTTTTGGAAATTATACCGGCATTGACTTGCCGGGAGAAGCAAATGGTATTTTACTTGCAGAGGGAACCACTTATGGAGATACGTCTCTTGCCACCAATTCGTTTGGTCAGAATTTCACAGTGACCATGCCACAGATTGCTTCGGGCTTTTGTTCATTGATTAATGGAGGATATTATTATACTCCTCATGTGGTGAAAAGTATTGAGGCAGTAGATGGAACAGTAATTAAAAATTATGATACAACTCCGGTGAAGCAGACGGTTACTGCTGAAACTTCGAAGTATTTGCGTGAGGCTTTAAGAGAAGTGGTAACAGATGGAACCGGTTTTAGAGCAGATATTGATGGATACGAGGTTGGAGGAAAAACCGGTACAGCGGAAAAGTTACCTAGAGGAAATAACCAGTATGTACTTTCTTTTATTGGAGGTGTGCCAATTAGTAATCCGGAGGTAGTGTGCTATGTGGTTATTGATACTCCGCAGGAGGATTCCGATAATTCGGCCTATGCTACCAGATTCTTTAATATGATTATGTCAGAGGTTTTACCTTATATGAATATCTACCCTACCCTTGAGGTAGAAGAGAGTGATTCGGATGCAAGTTTAACCGATGAAAGTTTAGGTGTTATCGATTCATATGGGGCAAGTACAGGAGATACCAGTACTTACGATAGTGATTCATCAGATACTTATTCCTATGATACAGGAGCAGAGAATACCGATACTTGGGATAGCAGTGGGGATGGAAGTGATACAGGATATTAGGGGAATGTAATGCAGGAAAGGACGCGGATTTATTATGGAAAATACAGTGATTTATACGATTTTATTGGCATTTGCAATCTCTACGATTCTTTGTCCGATAGTGATTCCTATGCTTCAGAAATTAAAGTTTGGACAGTATATTCGAGAGGAAGGACCAGAAGCGCATAAGAGCAAGTCTGGAACTCCTACCATGGGAGGTATCGTTTTTTTACTGGCATTTACAGTTGCTGGTCTTGTATTTTGCAAGGGAGATAAAGAGGTGCTTGCGGTTATTGTTTTAACCCTTGCCTTCGGATTGATTGGTTTTTTAGATGATTACATTAAAGTAGTAATGAAAAGAAACTTAGGCCTTCGGGCTTGGCAGAAGATGGGATTACAGTTTTTGGTAACCGGAGCCTTTGCTTTTTATCTTGCTAAGTATACCAAACTGGGAACCGAAGTGGTCATTCCGTTTGTAGACCGTTCCTTGGATTTCGGAGTTTTCTATTGGATTCTCCTATTTGTAGCAATTCTTGGTACTGTAAATGGTTCGAATTTCACCGATGGTTTAGATGGACTTGCCACTGGCGTAACGATTGTGATTGCAGTATTTTTCTTGCTTGTAAGTTTTAAGTTTGGATCAAATCTTACGATTTCCTCTGGGGCTCTTTTAGGGGCTTTAATGGGATTTTTCCTGTTTAATGTCAATCCTGCAAGAGTGTTTATGGGAGATACGGGGTCCCTTGCCTTGGGTGGATTTGTGGCAGGAACGGCTTATCTTTTGCAAATGCCAATTTTTATTGTTTTGGTGGCCTTTATCTATCTTTTAGAGGTAGTATCAGTAATCATTCAGGTTTTATACTTTAAGGCAACAGGAGGAAAGCGTTTCTTTAAGATGGCACCAATCCATCATCATTTTGAACTTTGTGGATATGCAGAGACCCAGGTTGTGGCAGGGTTTACAATTGTTACAGTAATCCTTTGCTTGATTGGCCTTCTTGCGTTATAATAAAAAAGTTACTGGAAAGGAATTAAGATGGAATTAAAGGGTAAACATATTTTAGTGGCAGGACTTGGAAAAAGTGGAATCGGAGCGGCTAAGTTATTATTAAAAAAAGGTGCAGAAGTAACCCTATACGACGGGAATGAATCGATGACTTA